>Ga0193956_1001120_pt1 | contig 11030 bp, 12 predicted proteins | sample BB_7_MG_FD_140358 | JGI IMG/M metagenome (GOLD analysis project Ga0193956, IMG submission 140358) | Microbial mat bacterial communities from the Broadkill River, Lewes, Delaware, United States - BB_7_MG | ecosystem: Environmental > Aquatic > Freshwater > River > Microbial mats | place: USA...
CAACCTGCAGCAAGAATGGATTGGTCAGCCTCATAATTTTACCATTCGCTAGAGTGTTATCGTAAGATAGCAAGTAGATAAATAGTCACCCTAGACATAACTCGGCTTATAGCTGTACCTTTTAGAGTATTCTTTTCAATACTAAATTAAACCTTTACATGTCATTATAAAGTACTTCGTTATAAAACTAATTATTTATAATCATCTATCTATCATATATAAATGTTAAAATTCTATATACAAATACAAATAAGGGGTTTATTTATGAATGCTTATCAATATGCAATGCGTATGGAGAGTGAAGCTGAAAGGTTTTATAGAGATTTAGCTGATGGGATTTCAGATACTACGATTAAAAATGTATTTAACATGTTAGCTGATGAAGAGATGAAACACTTTAAAGTTTTTGAAAAAATGTCACAAAACTCAGAGTTACCAAGTATTGATGATTTGGATATGTCTGCAAAAGTAAGAGAAATTTTTTCTGATATTAAGGGTTGCAATAGAAAGTACAATTTCACTGATGAGCAAGTTACTTATTATGAAAAAGCTGCACAAATTGAAGATAATGCTGCTAAGTTTTATTTAGAAAAAGCAGAAGAAATGACTGACCCAGAGCAAAAAGAAGCTTTTTTAGCAATAGCAAGAGAAGAGCAAAAACATCAAGAACTTATGCAAAATTTAGCTGATTTTGTGGCTGCTCCTGATGCATGGTTAGAGAGTGCAGAATTTTATAAATTAACAAAAGAAGTATAGTAAAGAGCCTATTATATAGGCTCTTTACCAGACTATTAAATTCATATGATTAATAGTGATTTCTGTTATATATCCATTTTCATCAATAAAAGTATTTAAAACTTTTTTGATTATTTCTTTATTAGGTTTAATACCTCTTATATCTAAGTGCCACATAAAATTTTCTATAGATTCTTCAAATGTTTTTGTACGGACTTTTTTTTCATCAAATGGAATCATTTGATAAAAGTTATTATTTTTTTCTAACCAATTCTTAACTTTTTTTGCACCATTTGGAGCAGTATAGATTCCACCATGAGCTTGAAAAAGTGCTTCTATGATTTTTGTTTCTCTTTTTCCTGCCCATCCAAAATAGATTTTTGTTTTGGCACAATTATCGAATTTTACAAAATCTTCATCATGGCTTAGTGCTGGTGACATAGTAGAGAGTGCAAAGTCATATGTGTCTTTACATGTAAACGAAGACCAATCTACATGTAGGGTATTTATATTTGTAAGGTTGAGATTTTTTGCATCAAATTTCAAAATTTCAAGCATCTCATTAGAGGAGTCAAGACCTTCTACATGTAAACATTTTTTTGCAAGATGTAGAGTATATACACCTGTACCACATCCAACATCTAATAGTGTTTTATTTGTAAAGTCAATTTGTAAAGAATCTAATGCTGAAAAAACTCTTTGTTCAAAACTATCCTTATCTTCATTGTACCTAGAGTAGTTTTTTGCTTTTTTATCCCATTTTGTCATGAACGCTCCTTTTTTACAAATAGTGATAGATAAATTCCTGTACCAATTAATAGTGCACCAAGTATGTGATAAGAATGTAGTTTTTCACCTAAAAAAAGATAAGCTTGGATTGATCCAAAAAGAGGCATAAGATGGGTGAACTGCCCTGTTTTGTTTGCACCTATCTTATGAATTCCTTGATGCCATAGATAGTATGAAATGATAGAAGGAAATAGTGCAACATATATAAAAGCAGGATAGTAGTTTTTGATTAAAACTATATCTTCTTTTATAGAATAGCCCATAAATAAATATGCCAAAATCAACCAGAAAAGCCCCAAATAGACAATAGTAGTAAAAAACTCAAAATCATTTAGTTCTTTTGGTCTAAATTTTACTGTTACAGAATACAGTGCCCAAGTGGTTGATGAAGTTAAAATCCAGATATCACCATAGTTTAAAGTTAACTCTAAAAGGGTTGTTAAATCACCCTTTAAGATAAGAAATAAAACGCCAATTGTTGAAATTAGGATTCCAATAAATTGTTTAAATTCAATTTTTATTTTTAAAATAAAGTATGAAAAGATCAAAATCAAAATAGGAACAAATGAATTTATGAGCAGAGCATTTGTTGCTGTAGTTTCTTGTAATCCAACATATAAAATAGTATTAAAAAGTGTAATTCCAAGAAGAGCCAATAGTGAGAGTATAAAAAAATGGTTTTTTATTGTTGTTGTTATTTTCTTAAATTTTTTTATAAAAAGTGGCAATATTATAATAGCCGCTCCACTCCATCTAAAAATCGCAAGTTGGATAGGCTCTACATCAGCATGTACATATCTTCCGATTATAAAATTTGCTGACCAAAAAAGGACACATAAAACTAACATTAAATATACAGGCATTAAATCATCTCCCCATCAACATAAAACCACTTTTCATTTTCTTTTATAAATCTACTTTTTTCAGTAAATGAACTGTCATTATTATGTGTAAGAAGATTTGCTTTAAAAGTTACAAATGCTTCATAATCACCATCTAGAAATTCTATGATTTCTAGTTTTTGAAAAGTCGTGTTTTTTGAAAATTCTTTTATGCTTTCAAGAGTTTCAGTTGATTTATAATGTGTTTTAATTATATATTTATATTGGTTAAGTGCATAAGCACTATATCTTGATTTCATAAGAAGAAGAGCATTTTTAGGTACTCTTCCATCGTGATATGTTTTACAACATTTTTTATATTTTAATCCACTTCCGCATGGGCATCTATCATTTATGCTCACATTTAACCCATTGGGTAAAGTATGTCTTGATGCACTGCGTTTAGTTTTTGAATAAGTTCATTATCTATCTTAAACTCAAGTCCCGCTAGTGTATCATCAAGCTGCTCAGCTGTAGTTGCTCCTATGATAGTAGAAGCTATAAAGTCAAAGTGTATACTCCAAGCAGTTGCAAGCGTAGTTAGACTAACACCATATTCTTTTGCAATTTTCAAGTACTTTTCTACAGATGCTAAAGTTTTATCGTTGACAAATCTTTGAGCTTGCATTCTCATACGAGGATTTTCACTATTAAGATATTTTGCAAATCTTGCATTGTCAGGATAAAATTTTTGATTATATTTTCCTGTTAAAACACCACCAGCTAAAGGAGAATAAGGCAACAATGATATTTCTTCTTTTCGACACACATTTGCTAACTCATCCATAAATCTCTGGTTTAGCATAGAAAAATTGTTTTGTATTGATTGGAATCTTGCTAAGCCTTTAAATTTTGATACTTCATTAGCTTTAGTAAGACCATAAGCACTATCATTTGATGTTCCAATATATCTGATTTTCCCTGCTTTTATAAACTCATCAAGTACATATAAACTCTCTTCAATAGGAACAGTCATATCTGGCCAATGTACTTGGTAAAGATCAATATAGTCAGTTTGAAGTCTTTTTAAAGTTGCATCTAATGCTTTTGTGATATGAAACCTATCAATTGCAGTTAAGCCATGACGAATAGGAGGTACAAACCAACCATTTGCCGCGCCAGCTACTTTTGATGCTAGTATGATAGAGTCTCTAGGTTTTGTTTGTAACCACTCTCCCACTATTGTTTCTGTTAAACCAGCATAGTGTGCTGAAGGTGGTACTGGATAAAGTTCAGCAGTATCAAAAAAGTTGATTCCCATATCGTACGCTTTATCCATAATTTTAAATGATTCTTTTTTGTCAGCTTGTGAGCCAAATGTCATAGTCCCAAGGCATATAGGCGTAACTCTTAGTCCTGATTTTCCAATGTATCTATATTGCATAGTATTTCCTGTTCTTTTTGTGTATTATAGTATAAAAATATTAATTTTTTTTTATTAAATCTTTTACATGTAAGTATATGCTAAAATTCTTTATGTAATCTATCCAAAAAAAATTATTTTAAGGAAAAGTAAAAATGTTAGGAATAGAATCGATTGTGCTTTATGTTGTTTTAGGTTCATTTGTAGGAGTAGCTGCTGGACTTTTAGGAATTGGAGGAGGTGGGATAATTGTTCCCTCTCTTACGGCTATTTTTCTTATGCAAGGAATGCCTGAAAGTGAAGTAGTTCATATGGCACTTGGAACTTCAATGGCAACCATAGTTGTAACTTCTATTGCAAGTTTAAGAGCCCACAATAAACGAAATGGTGTCATTTGGGATGTTGTAAAGATGATTACGCCAGGCATTTTAATTGGAACTTTTTTAGGAACTTTTTTAGCTTCAATGTTAAGTTCTTTTTATCTTGCAATATTCTTTTCTATTTTTATGGCTTATGTCTCGGTTCAAATGTTTTTAAATAAAAAACCAAAACCTAGTAGAAAACTTTTAGGAGGATTAGGGCAGTTTTTATCAGGATCTTTTATTGGGGCGATTTCTGCACTAGTTTCTATTGGAGGAGGGTCTTTGAGTGTTCCTTATTTGATTTGGCAAAATATTGATATAAAAAAGGCCATTGGTACGAGTGCCGCTATTGGTTTTCCTATAGCTATAAGTGGCACATTGGGGTATATTATAAATGGTTGGGATAATACAAATTTAGATCATTTGACTTTTGGATTTATTTCATTACCAGCTTTTTTTATAATTGCATTTTGTAGCTATTTTACAGCACCTTTGGGTGTGAAATTAACACATATACTTCCTATAAATACAACTAAAAAAATATTTGCATTTTTACTTATAACGCTGAGTATTAAAATGTTAAGCTCTTTTATATAAGAGCTTAACTATAACGAGTTTTATCTTTTATCTATAACTCTAACAGCTTTACCTTCACTTCGTTTAAGCGATTTTGGAGCCACTAGTTTGACATCTACATTTATGTATAAAGCGTTTAAAAGTTCATGCTGGATATGATTTTTTAGCTTTGTTAAATCTCCAACATCATCACTCATGACATTCTCACTTAGCTCTACGTCTATTTCAAGTTTGTCTAAATGGCCTTTTTTATGAGCTATTATTTGATAGTTTATAGTTATATCATCAACTTTTGAAAGTACATGTTCTATTTGTGATGGAAATACATTTACACCGTTTATAACAAGCATATCATCACTTCTTCCTACTATACTTTCAATACGACAAAGTGTTCTACCACAACGACAAGGAACCCTTGTGATAGATGTGATATCACCAGTTCTATATCTTATGATAGGAAGACCTTGTTTAGTAAGAGTTGTTACAACAAGTTCTCCTCTTTCTCCTTCTTCTAAAACTTCACCTGTTATAGGATCGATAATTTCAGGATAAAAATGATCTTCGTTTAAATGTAGTAAGTGTGAATATTTACAGCTAGATGCAACACCTGGTCCAATTATTTCTGAAAGTCCATAAACTTCATGATAATCAATACCCCATATTTCTGAAATTTCATCTTTGAGACCATCGCTTGAAGGTTCTGCTCCAAAAAATCCAACTTTTAAAGAAAAATCTTTTTTTATATCATAACCTTCTGCTTTCGCTTTTTCAGCTAAATGAAGGGCAAAAGAAGGAGTTCCTGTGATTGCAGTCGCTCCAAAGTCTTTTAAAAGTAGAAGTTGACGAGAAGTAAAGCCAGTTGAACTTGGGATTACTGCTATTTTCATACGCTCAGCTGCGGAGTGAAAACCAAGTCCTCCAGTAAACAGACCATAGCCAGTAGCATTATGTAAAATATCTTTACATGTAAGTCCACCCATAGTAAAAACTCTACCCATTACTTCAGCCCAAATATCCATATCATGTTCTGTGTAACCAACAACAGTTGGCTTACCTGTTGTCCCACTTGAACTATGTACTCTTACTATTTGATCCATTTCGACTGAGAACATTCCAAAAGGATAGTTATCTCTTAAGTCTTGTTTTTTTGTAAAAGGAAGTTTTGCTATATCTTCTAAAGATTTAATATCCTCAGGACGAACTCCTACTTCTTCAAATTTTTTCTTATAAAAAGGGACAAGATGAAAAACTCTTATAAGAGTCTCTTTTAGATGATTAAGTTGCCAATCTTGTAGTTCATCTTTACTAAAACTTTCATTTTTGCTAAATGTCATATATGCTCTTTATTTGTAAAAGTGACTTGCACTTATAACTTCAAGCTTTGCATCAAGAAGTGATTGAACAGCTTCACTAAACTTATCTTTTTCAACACTAAATATAAAGATTCCTATATCTGATTCATAAAAACTATATGTATATTGTATATTGATATCACATTTGGAGAGCGCAGTTACTACCTTGTCAAAACTACCAACTACATCATCAATTTTCACACCAAATACATCAGTAAATCTTACGCTAAATCCATTATCTTCTAAGATTGCTTTTGCTTTATCTGGATTATCCACGATTGTTCTTACTAAGCCAAAGTCAGTTGAATCGGCCAGTAAAATTGATTTGATTGATATACCATTTTTACTCAAAACATGAGTAAAATCACTAAGTTCTCCAGTTTTATTTTCTATAAAAACTGATAATTGTTTAATTGTATGCATTTTATATATTCCTTTTATCTATTACTCGTATGGCTTTCCCCATGCTTCTCTCTATACTTCTTGGTTCTACTAGTTTTATTTTTGCATTTATGTAAAGGTTGTTTAGAAGTTCACTTTGGATATTTTTTTGGATTTTTTCTAACGCTCCAATACTATCCATCGGCATCTCTTCTGTAACTTCAACCATAATTTCTAGGCTATCAAGATACCCTTTTTTATCTGCAATGATTTGATAATTTAGTGTAATATCATCAACATTTGCTAAAACATGTTCCACTTGAGAAGGAAAAACATTGACACCATTGACTATGAGCATATCATCTGCTCTACCCATTACACTTTTCATACGAACATGCGTTCTTCCACATTTACATGGAGTTTGGTCTAGGCTTGTTATATCTCCCGTTCTATATCTTATGATTGGAAGAGCTTGTTTTGTTAAAGATGTGATTACTAACTCACCTTTTTCACCATACGGTAAAACTTCACCAGTTTTTGGGTCAATTATCTCAGGGTAAAAATGGTCTTCAAATACATGAAGATCTTTACTTTCACAACAGCTATTTGATACCCCTGGTCCTATGATTTCAGATAAACCATAAACTTCAAAATAGTCAATTCCCCAAACTTTTGCAACTTCTTCTTTTAGACCAGCACTTGTTGGTTCTGCTCCAAAAATACCACATTTTATTTTAAAATCTTTTTTTAAATCATACCCCTCATTGATAGCAGTTTCTGCTAAATGAAGAGCAAATGATGGAGTAGAAGTCAGAACAGTTGAGTTAAAATCTTTCATCAAAAGAAGTTGTCTAGATGTAAAACCACCTGAACTAGGAACTACAGCGGCTCCAACTGTCTCAGCACCATTATGAACACCAAGACCTCCTGTAAAAAGACCATAGCCATATGCATTGTGAACCGTGTCTTCAGAGTTTACACCACTCATGGTGAAAACTCTAGCCATCACTTCATTCCAAACATCCATATCTGATTTTGTATAACCTACAACTGTAGGTTTTCCTGTAGTTCCACTTGAACTGTGGATTCTTACAACAGCATCTTGATTGACAGCAAACATACCAAAAGGGTAGTTGTCTCTTAAATCTTGTTTTTTTGTAAAAGGAAGTTTTTCAATATCTCTTATAGATTTGATATCCTCTGGTACAATTCCAAGCTCTTTAAATTTTTGTTGATAAAAAGGAACTACCCCATAAACTCTAGTGACTGTCTCTTTTAGTCTTGCAGTTTGTAGTTTTTCTAACTCCAATCTAGGAAGAGTTTCATCTTTTGACCATATCATATTTATATCCCTCTTGAGTCTTCAATCGCTTGATGAAGAACTTCTATATTTTTAGGAGCCATTTTTGCATTCATTTGTGTTATTGCTGCTTCTATTTCTTTTAGAGAAAAAGGGAAGTGTGAGTCTCTTGCCAGGGTAATTCCTAACATATAAACATTTAAAGCTTGTATAGGAAATTCATTGTTTTTTGCTTTTTCAAAGGCATCTATTTTTATTGTTTCATAATCAATCTCTGGAAATTTACTATCAGCATTTACTATGATAGTTCCATTACCTTTCTTAAGATATTGTATGTTTCTCAGACCTTCATTACCTTCGAGGGCTATAAGTAAGTCTGCTTGACCTTGATCGATAGCAGGAGAGTGAAAATCACCAACTTTAACATAACATGAAACAGAACCACCTCTTTGACTCATACCGTGGTTTTCAGTTCCTAAACACTTTTGGTCTTTTAATGAAGCTGCAATACTAAGTACTTTTACTAAAAACACTGCACCTTGCCCACCAATTCCTGCTATTACTACTTGATATTTCATTTTTCAACCTTTTTAAAAGCATCTGTAGGACATACATCATCCAAACACGCAGAACATCCTATACATAAAAATGGATCTATTTCTATTTTGTGATCTTCGTTATAGTGCATTGGTGGACATTTATACTGAGTTGTACAGATATCACATGCTACACATTTATCTTGGTCAACTTCTGCAAAAACTTGAGGAAGTTTTTCTGGGGCTCTCTCTTTATCTAAAACACAAAATTCTCTAATAACAGCTACAACTGGCCCTGTTGCATCTTTATATTTCTCTTTTAAAGATTTCATAAAATCTACAGTTTTTTCTACATCAGGAGTATATTCATACTCATGACATTCAATACCGCAGCCTTCAACTATTTTTTTAATATTAATTTTACTAGGGTTGGCTCTTTCAGGTGTCACTTGACGACCTGTCATAGCTGTAGTTGAGTTGTCTAGTATAAGAAGTACAAATTTGTGGTTTTGATAAACAGCATTTATAAGTGGACTTACTCCAGAGTGCATAAAAGTACTATCACCCAAAGTTGCTACAACTGTTTTGTCTGGATCAGCTATGCTAAAACCACTTGCCATTGATACAGAACCACCCATACATAAAACTGTATCAATTGCTCCTTGGTTTAATCCAAGAGTATAACAGCCTATATCAGATGGATAGATTGATTTTTTCTTTTTAAAGACTTTCATAACAGAGTAATAAACATCTCTATGTGGACATCCTGGACAAAGGTTTGGAGGACGAACAGGAAGTTCATCGGCATACTTTTCACTTTTATAAAATTCATTTTTATCAATCAAACCAACATTTGAAAAAGCCATAAGAACTTTGTCTTTTGTAAATTCATCTATTTTATGCACATCATTTGTGAGTTTTCCATGAAGTTTTGGAGAGCTTAATTGCTCTTCAATACAGGGATATGTCTCTTCAAAAACTATTACATTGTTATAATTTACAAAAAGAGCCTCAATTTTTTCTTTTGGAAGAGGGTAAGGCATGTCAAATTTTAACACATCAGCTTCAAGATTCATCTCTTCTAACGCTTCTTTTACATAACCATCACCTGTACCGCTTGTAAGACAAAGTGTTTTTAACCCTTTTAGTGTTTTTACTTTTGGTTCTATTAATTCTGTCCAGTTATACTCTTTGATAGCTTCAAGTCTTTCAAACTGCTCTAAACCTTGTCTAAATCTTCCTGCAGGAGGAACAGCAGCCCATCTTTTTATATCTCGTTTAAATTCACCTTTAGAAGGATTGAATTCTAGTTTTTCATCAACTTCGCATATCTCTCTAGCATGACATACTCTCATAACAGGTCTTAGCATAGTAACTGTTTCAAATTTATTAGAAATTTCAATTCCTAGCTTAACCATGTCGTATGCTTCTTGAGGAGTAGCAGGATCAAGAACTGGGATTTTAGCAAATTTTGCAAGGCTACGACTATCTTGTTCTGTTTGAGATGAATGAAAACCAGGATCATCTGCACTAATAAGAAGCATTGCCCCTTTAAGTCCGATGTATGATGCACTCATAAGAGCATCGCTTGCAACATTTAGCCCAACTTGTTTCATAGTTGCACATGTCGTTCTACCAGCAATTGCTCCAGCGTATGCTACTTCAAAACCAACTTTTTCATTTGTTGACCATTGGGCATAAGCTTCAACTCCAAATTTATTTTTAAATTTTTGAAAGTTGCCTAAAATTTCACTTGATGGAGTCCCCGGATAGCCTGAAACCATATCTACATTTGCATGAATTAAAGCGAGTGCAATTGCATCATTTCCCATTAAAATATTTTTCATTATTTTCCTATTCTTGTTGATGTGACTTTTAGGGTATAAAATAAATGTTTATAAAGTGCTTATTTTATTGAAAGTTGGAGAAATTATTAGATGACTGTAACAATTATTCAGCTTAAAATAAGAGTAAAGTTATCTTATTAAAATGTTTATTTTTTACGATAAAAGAGTCGAATTTATAAAGAATAAATATTAAAAAGCAAAATTAAAGATAAAATTTACTATTTTATAGAAATCGAAATGATAATGGATAGATGCCATGGATTTTTGTAAATTATAGGGTGAATACTGCCTAAAGGAAAATTTATGGAATCTTTTGACATTGGAGTAAGTGCAGCATTTTGGCTGACAATTGCTAGTGCTTTGTTGTGTATCTATTACGGCGCTGTAAACTGGAATAAGGGAGCAGAAGAAAAAGTCGATAAAAATATTGAGCAGTGGGCTCAAGAAGAAGATAAGATAGACGAGGAACTGTGATATGGGTGTTTTAGAAAACATTATTATCATAGCATACTTAGCACTTGTTGGTTACTTAGGTTTTGTTGGATATAAACAAACAAAAAATACAGAAGACTATCTCATCGCAGGTCGTGATACTCATCCATTTATCATGGCTCTTTCATATGGAGCTACATTTATCTCAACTGCAGCCATTGTTGGTTTTGGCGGGGTTGCTGCATGGCTTGGAAACTCACTTTTATGGCTTACATTTTTTAATATCTTTATTGGTATCTTTGTTGCATTTGTATTTTTAGGTAATCCAACTAGAAAAATGGGATATAGACTAAATGCTCATACTTTTCCTGAATTTTTAGGAAAAAGATTTGATTCTAAATTTATACAAATGTTTGGTGCTATTATCATCTTACTATTTATGCCTTTATATGCTACGGCTGTACTTATCGGCGGAA
>Ga0193956_1001123_pt1 | contig 11014 bp, 7 predicted proteins | sample BB_7_MG_FD_140358 | JGI IMG/M metagenome (GOLD analysis project Ga0193956, IMG submission 140358) | Microbial mat bacterial communities from the Broadkill River, Lewes, Delaware, United States - BB_7_MG | ecosystem: Environmental > Aquatic > Freshwater > River > Microbial mats | place: USA...
AAAGATAAAATATCACACTTAGGTTTTAGTGATATTCCAGAAAGTGAATTAAATGTTGCATTTGAAAGGTTTAAATTATTATGTGATAAGAAAAAAGAGATCATGGATGATGATATCAGAATGATTATTGCTGATGAAAAATTAAATCATAACAAAACTTATGAGATTACAGGTGTTCAAATATCTGACTGTAGTAATGGAGTTCCAAGTGCTGTAGTAACAATCAAACATGATAATAAAGAGATAACTGAAGCAGCAATTGGAGATGGTGCTATGGACGCAATATTTAAAACTATTGATAGAATCACAGGTTACGATGGTACTTTATTGGACTACAATGTAAAATCAGTAAGTGAGGGGAAAGATGCTTTAGCAAAAGTAACTTGTAAAGTAACATTCAACAATGACAATCCACCAATGATTGGTCATGGATTGAACTTAGATACAATGATAGCAAGTGCTAGAGCATATGTAGGTGCATTAAATAGTTACTTATCAATGAAAGATATGTTAAATAAAGGGACAAGTCACCAAGTGTAATTTAAATGAAAGATCTATTATTAAAACTTGCTTATTTTTTTGAGTCTTCTAAAATATATTATGCTACTAAGCATTTTGTTTATCAATTTTTAGAAGATACTCACTCAAAAAAGAAAAAATATTTTGATTTTTTAATGATCTTTCTAGTTCTTAGTACTGTTGGTATTATGATTTATGAGGTAAATCACAAAACTATTGAGTGGGTAACTACTTATGAAACTGTAGCTATTTTTATATTTATAATAGAATGGATAGGTAGATTTTGGGTTATCTCTCATTCTCATAAACAAATCATAGAAGATTATGAAAAAAGCCAATTAATTAATCAACCATTTAATATAAACCAATCATTAAAAAATATTCTTAAAACAAAACTAATTTTTATCTTTTCTCCAATGTCGATTATTGATTTATTAGCTATATTACCATATTATAGACCACTTAGAATTTTAAGAATATTGATGCTTTTTAGACTTTTTAAACTTCTTCGATATGCCAACTCAATCAAACAATTTAGTGATGTTTTTATAGAAAAAAGATTTGAGTTTTTTACATTAGCCATTATGTTTTTTATGTCTGTTGCATTTGGCTCTACAATAATTTTCATATATGAGGGCGCTGGTATCAATGAAAATATAGATACCTTTTTTGATGCTGTGTATTGGTCTGTCATTACAATATCCACAGTTGGTTTTGGAGATATTAGTCCCGTAACAACAGAAGGAAGAGTGGCAACTTTGTTCTTAGTAATGGGAGGAATGGGTGTAATTGCATTTTTTACATCAATTGTAACAACTGCTCTTAGTGCTCGACTTGTTGCACTTAAAGAAGAGAAAGTTGTAGGCGAAGCAAATGCTCTTAAAGAGTTTGTCATTATTTGTGGATACGGGCGTATGGGACGAGTCCTAGCTGATGAATTTATAAAAATCAAACAAAAATTCATAGTAATAGACCATGATGATGATATGTTTTTACACTCAAATACACAAAATATACTCTCAATAAAAGGGGATGCTACTGATTCTATATTCTTATCTAGCGTTGGTATAAATAAAGGAGCGACAAGTATTATTGCGCTTACAAATAATGATGCTGTAAATTTATCTATTATTTTAACCGCTCGTTCCCAAAATCCAAATATCAATATCATTGCCAGAGCCAATAATGAAAAAGTAAAAGATAAACTATTTTTAGCAGGTGCAAATGATGTAATATTTGCAAACGAAATAAGTGCATTAGTAGCGGCTGAATATGTTGGTCAGCCTATTGCTTTTGATGCTATTGACGATATATTGTTAAATAGTGAGGGTGCAGTTATGGATGAAGTAGAGATAATTCACAAATCAAACTATGTTGGATATAAACTTGAGAATATAAATTTTTCAGATTTTAATCTCACACTTATAGGGATAGTAGATTCAACAAAAGGGAAAAAGTTTAAGTTCAATCCAAAAGAAGATCAATATATCATACATGAAAAAGACATTTTAATAGTCATTGGACATAAAGAATCAGTATCAAAATTTAAAATCAATCTTTTATCTTCTAAACCAAGTATTTCAAAAAAGGCTACAAATGATTAAGAATAACAAAATAATTATTTACAGTTTTAGTCAAATAGCAAAAAAAATAGCAAAAACTTTACAAGAAAAATCATATCACATTATAATTGTAGAAGAAGATAAAAAATTGTATAAAGAAGCCATAGATGCTGGTTACGAAGTTAAAAAAATGTCACTCATGGATGATGAAAATATCATAGCCATAGGATTAAGTACAAATAATATAAAAGCATTCTTTTGCCTAGGAGATGATAAAAATACAAATCTTTTTATCACATTAAGTGTCAGAAATATCAATAAAAAAATTAAAATTGTCTCAGTATCTGCAACAAAAGAGGACAATAAAACACTAATACTTGCAGGAGCAGATAAAACTATAAATCCTTATGAAATTGGTGCTTTAAGAATATTTAGATCACTTCACAAACCCCTTATTTTAGATGTTTTAGATGATATACTATTTAGTAAGTCAGATATAGAGATTGCTGAGATAACTATACAAAAAGGTTCTATTTTTGATGGTATATATCTAAATGACTTAAAACTAATTGATAAAAAGAATATCATTATATTAGGTATTACAGATAAAGAGATTAGTGATAAGTTTATCTTCTTCTCAACAGGGATAAATCATAAAATTGATCAAGGAGACATACTTGTCTTACTTGGTCACTCAGAAGATTTAAAGGAATTTAAAAAACTACTAACGAACGTAATTTAAGTCTATTTATTATATAATTTACTTATTATAAATAAAAGAGGAAGTTATGTTTGATTCAATAGGAAAAAAGTTAAGTTTTAGTTATATAACAATTGTTATTATGACTATAATCGCTGGGACGGTAGGGATAGTTTCTCTTAGTTCGTTGGGTGATAAAAGTACCTCTCTTGTAAAAGTTCAATTACCACAAAAAGAAGCTCTTGTTCAAACGATTAGTACTACAAAAGATATTGGTTTAGCTTTACAAATGTGTATTTTTGACAAAAATGAGTACATAAAACATCAACATAAACAAAATATTACAAAGGGATATTCTGATTTAAAAATGTATTTTGATATCTTAGAAAAAGGTGTTGAAAAGTCAGGTTTTAAAGATAAAGTACAATTTAGATCGCTTCCTCTTTCTGGAGAAAATCTAAAAAAAGTTAAAGAAGCTAAAAAACAATTTGATAATTTAGAGAAATTAAAATCAGAAATGTTGACATGGCATGCACTTAAAACAACACTTTATTTCGAAAAAAACAATAAAATAATGCATGTTGAAGAATTTTTTCACCAATTATTACAAAATAGAATAAAATGGTATGCAAAACTTAAAGAAGCTGCAAATTTTGATTCAACTTTTGATGGCATCGTTACATACAAGAAAACATCATTTTACAAATGGTATGAATCATTTAAAGATGCACAAGAGAATAGATTTGATAAAAATAAAAATGTTACAGAGGGACAAAAACAAAAACACCTACACCTAAATAAACTTTTAGCACAATATAATAAAGATGTAAAAAAGTTAATGAAAATGGCTAAAAAAACAAATGATGCAAAAGGTGCGAAAAAGAAAAAAAACTTAAAAAAAGTTACAAGATATTATGATAGATTAAAAGTTAAAAATGAAGAGATTATTAATTTCTCTTATAATCTACTCATTGACACTGAGAAAAAAGAACATGATGCTTTTGACAAAGTAGAAGAGAATATCAAAATATTAAATAGTAATTTAAACATCCTAAAAATCAATATTCAAAAAAGTGTAAAAAAGACAAAAACAGAAGTTTCACAAGATGTTAATTCATCAAGAATAATTTTAGTAATAACAATGATAATAGCAATTATAGTTTCTATAATTATATCAATCATAATTACAAAAAACATCACAAAATCTATCAATAACTTTAAAGATGGATTATCAGTATTTTTTAGATACTTAAATAAAGAAACATCAAGTATTGAAGATATTAAAATATTATCAAATGATGAATTTGGACAAATGGCAAAAAGCGTAAATGACAGTATTCATAAAATAGAAAAAAATATTGAACTTGACAATAAACTTATTTTAAATACAGAAGTAGTAGCAAACAAAATAAAAAATGGTCATTTAAACTCAAGAATTAATGTAGAAGCCAATAATCCAGAATTAAATAAGCTAAAAAATGTGATAAACGATATGTTAAATATTTTAGAAACAAATGTCAAACAAGTGATGACTGTATTGTCTAGTTATGCATCATATAACTACATACCCCTTACAAACACACAAGGTATTGATGGAGATATTAAAAAACTATGTGAAGATGTTAATATTGTAGGAAAATCAATCACAAAAATGTTAGTTGAAAATCAAAATATTGGGGTAGAGTTACAAAATAACTCTACAGTATTATCATCAAACGTAAATACTTTGAGTCAAAATTCTAACTTATCAGCGGCATCATTAGAAGAAACAGCTGCTGCGATTTCTCAAATTGCTTCAAATTTGAACAATACAAGTTCAATGGCAATTCGAATGCAAAAAAACTCTAAACAAACACAAGAAGCATCTAGTTATGGTGAATCTTTGGCTAAAAAAACAGTAGAGTCTATGGATAACATTAATGATGAAGTTAATTTAATCAATGATTCAATAAGTATAATTGATCAAATTGCTTTCCAAACAAATATTCTTTCACTCAATGCAGCTGTTGAAGCAGCAACAGCAGGGGAATCAGGAAAAGGTTTTGCCGTTGTTGCACAAGAGGTGAGAAATCTAGCAAGTAGAAGTGCTGACGCGGCAGCTGAAATTAAACATTTAGTTGAAAATGCAAATCAAAAAGCAAATGAGGGAAAAGCAATAAGTTCTGATATGATTGAAGGTTTTCATAACTTAAGTAAGCTTATTACAGATTCGTATCATTTAGTAGAAGATGTTTCAAATGCATCAAAAGAACAAACAAATGCAATCAATCAAATTAGTGATAGTATAAATCAAATAGACCAATCTACACAACAAAATGCAAATGTTGCACAAGATACAAATGAGATAGCAAGACAAACGGATAATTTAGCAAAAAAAGTTGTAGAAAATACAAATAAAAATAAATTTAAAGAAAACTAAACAAACAAAAGGAAAAAAAATGTTTAAAAAATTAGCAGTTGCAGTAGCAACATTATTAACGGTTTCAACACTGTACGCAAAACCAACTTTGGTATTTTACTGTGGTTCTACGATGTCAAAAGCAATAAATGAGGTATCACAAGAGTTTGCAAAAAACAATAATTGTGATGTAACAATCATAAAAGGTGGTTCTGGAAAATTATGGAAAATGTTAAAAAATAAAAAAGACGGTGATCTTTTTCTACCAGGTTCTGATACATATAGAAAAAAGAATATGTCAAGTGGATTGTTAAAAGATGGAGAGTATGTAGGATTTAATCAAGCATCGATTATTGTACAAAAAGGTAATCCTAAAGGTATAAAGAGTTTAGATGCACTAAAAAATGAAGATTTAAAAGTATTTTTATGTGATGCAAAAGCAGGAAGTATTGGAAAAAATACAGTAAGTGTTTTGAAAAAATATAAAGGTCAATATTTTGTTGATGATGCTTATGATAATACAATAGATTTAGGTAATGATGCAAAAAGTGTAACAAATGAAATAGCTTCTAAAAAAGCAGATGTTGGAGTTACATGGAGAGCAACTGCATTTTGGAGTGGAAATGAAACAAAAGTTGATGTTGTAGATATTGATACAAAATTTGCACCGCAAAAAAAACTTGTGATAAACCTTATGAGTTTTTCAAAGCATCCTCAATTAGCTAAAAAACTTATGAATTTTACTGCATCTCAAAAAGGGCAAGAGATATTAAAAAACTATGGATTTGTAAAATAACCATATACTAATCATCATAAAAACCTTTGGATTATTACAAAGGTTTTTATATCTTAAATTTAACTCATAAAACAAACAAAAATTTGTCTTCTTTCATAATTTATTAGATATAATTGGAAAAATTATAATAAGGGCAAATTAATGACACATTTTTATTTCTTTTTGCGACTACTTAAAGAGTCGTTCAGAGATTTGATTCCAATAGTAATAGTTATTCTATTCTTTCAACTAGCAATTTTACAAGTTGTTCCTGACGATTGGATGCCAACTACTATTGGTATGATTATTGTTGGTGTAGGACTTGCAATATTTTTACAAGGTCTAGAGATAGGAATATTTCCTGTTGGTGAAAACTTAGCAAGAGATTTTGCAAAAAGCGGATCTACTATGTGGATTCTTATTTTTGGATTTATGATTGGTTTTGGTACCACTATTGCAGAACCAGCGCTCGTTGTTATTGCAGAAAAAGCGGCCGCCATTAGTAGTGGAAGAATTGATGCAAATACATTAAGATATGTTGTTGCTGTTTCAGTTGGGTTTGCAATACTACTTGGTGTATTTAGAATTATCAAGGGTCATCCTATCCATTACTACATTATTACAGGTTATGCAGCTGTTGTAACTGTAACATTTGCAGCACCTACAGAGATAATTGGTCTGGCTTATGACTTAGGTGGAGTTACAACTTCAACAGTTACTGTTCCTCTTGTAGCTGCTCTTGGTATTGGACTTGCTTCAACTATTAAAGGAAGAAATCCAATCATAGATGGTTTTGGACTTATTGCGTTTGCTTCACTAACACCTATGATATTCGTACAAATATATGGAATCTTTGTTTATAACTTTGTTGATGCCAAAGATGTTGCACAAGTTCTTGTTGAAGCAAAAGTTTCTGTATCTACAACTATCACATTAGAATCTGTAATCAACGGAATTTTAGCTGTTGTAAAAGATGTTTTACCAATTTTAGCAATTATATTCTTCTTCCAATATGGAATATTAAAAAAACAAATGGAAAACATAAAACTTGTTATTATAGGTTTTATTCTTGTAATACTAGGGCTTTATGCTTTCATTCTTGGTTTAGAGATGGGTCTATTTGCTCTTGGTGAGTCAATGGCATATCAATTAACAAAAACAGGAAATGTTTGGATAATCTATGCATTTGCATTTGCGATTGGATTTTCTACTACTATGGCAGAACCATCACTTATGGCGATTGCTAAAAAATCTAAAGAGATTAGTGATGGAAAGATAAATGACTTAACACTAAGACTTTTTGTTGCCTTTGGAGTTGCTTTTGGTATCGCACTTGGTGCATTTAGAATTGTAGATGGTGGACATATTCATTACTATATCATTGTGGGTTATGCAATTGTTGTTGGATTGACATTTATAGCACCTAAACATATCATTCCTATAGCATACGATAGTGGTGGAGTTACTACTTCAACAGTTACAGTTCCTCTTGTAGCAGCACTTGGTATTGGACTAGCTTCAAATATTGATGGAAGAAGTCCATTAATTGATGGTTTTGGACTTATTGCATTTGCATCGTTATTTCCAATTATTTCAGTTATGGCATATGGAATCCTTGTAGAAAAACTTCATGTTAAAAGTGATACTGAAATTGCACTTGAAGATGAACAATCTGATACAGTGAAAATTCATGGTTCTATTGAGGGTGCAGACGATATGAGCTTGTCAACGATCAATCTTGATGCAACAGATTTAAGACACTCTTTATCTTTAGACTTTTCTGCAGTAGTAGTAATTGTACCAAAAGATAAACAAGATGATGCATTACATGCCGCTAGAGAAGCAGGTGCAAGTGGAGTAACAATACTAAATGCTAGTGGTATGGGTCTAAAAGAACTTGATAATATCTTTAGACATACACATGAAGAGACTGATATATTATTATTATTTATTGTCCCAAGTATGATTGTAAATAAGATTATTAAAGAGATTATTAGAAAACTTCATATCACAAGTAGTGGAGATGGTATAGCATTTTGTGTTCCAATTACACATATGAAAGGTATTAGTTTACGACAGGAAGATCTTTTTGAAAAAGAAGTAAAAGAATTAAAAAAGATGAAAAAAAAGAAAAAAAAGGAAAAAAAGGATAAATAATGACAGACAATATAAGTAATGGAATCACTATAGCCAAAAAAATGACATTTTTTGGTATTATCATTTTTTCAGTTATACTAATATCAACTATTATTAAATATCAATTCATAAGTAGTGCTGATTATAATTTTAACATCTATGCAAATAAAGCTGTAGCAGGTAAAATATGTGTATTAGAAATTGGAAAAGACCTTAATTATATCAGTCGATGTACAAGAGATATTATGCTTGGAAATGCTTATGAAAAAAACATAGCTAAGATTGAAAAAAGTAGAGCAAATATCAATAAAAACTTTGATAAGTTAGTTAAAACTATAAAAGGTACTCCAAATGAAGCTCAAAAACTCAAATCGCTAAAAGTATCAAAACAAAGTACTTTGGCATTTATAGATGATGGATATAATAAAATGAAATCATTGGCAAATCAGCAAAGAACTCCAGAAGTTCTAGCTACTATGTACCAACAATATAAAAAAGATGCTACTCCACTAGCAAACAAAAGTAGAAAAGCATTTTCAAAAATTGTAAAAGCAAAAAATAAGGGACTTAAAAAAAGAACCGCAATGTATCATAAAGAGATATCAAATCTTATTACATTTATTTTTATTGAGTCATTAATAATTGTCTTACTTATTATTGGTTATTTAATCTTTTTAACAAAAAATATAACATCTTCTTTAAATCAATTTAGAAATGGACTAATTTCCTTTTTCGATTTCATGAATAGAAAAAATTCATCTATTGAACCTATTAAGGTTACTACCAAAGATGAATTTTTACAAATGGCCAATCTTGTAAATCTAAATATTAGAGATATTCAAAATGGATTAAAAGAGGATCAAAAACTATTAGATGAAGCTGATTTAGTTATCACCAGAGTTAAAAATGGATGGTACAGTGCTACAATTCAAGGGAGCACTTCAAATCAAACAATAGAATTATTTAAAAATAATGTAAATGAGATGATCAATGCTACAAAAAAACACTTCAATGATATCAATAAAATATTAGAAGAATATGCAAATTTAGATTACAGAAACTCTCTTATTATAGATGATATTGAAAAAGGTGGTGTTTTTGAACTTTTAGTAAAGGATATAAATAAACTAAAAGATGCAATAACACAAACACTAATTGAAAATAAAAGTAATGGATTGACATTAGATAAAAGTTCAAACATTTTATTAAGTAACGTAAATACATTAAATACAAATTCAAATACTGCAGCAGTAGCTCTTGAAGAAACAGCAGGTGCACTAGAAGAAGTTACAAACAATATATCAAATAATACAAAAAATGTTATAGAAATGGCAAAACATGGAAATGATGTTAAGAACTCAGTTTCAAAAGGTCAAGACTTAGCAAATCAAACTACGAGTGCAATGGATGAGATTAACACAGAAGTAACTTCTATCAATGAAGCTATTACTGTAATAGATCAAATCGCATTTCAGACAAATATTTTATCTCTTAATGCCGCAGTAGAAGCCGCAACTGCTGGGGAAGCAGGAAAAGGTTTTGCCGTTGTTGCACAAGAGGTGAGAAATCTAGCAAGTAGAAGTGCGGATGCGGCAAATGATATTAAAACATTAGTAGAAAGTGCAACTACAAAAGCTAACAATGGTAAAAAAATTGCAGATGAGATGATAAATGGTTACACTAACCTCAACCAATCTATATCACATACTCTAGACTTAATTTCTAACGTAGAGAAAGCATCAAGAGAGCAACAATCAAGTATAGTTCAAATTAACAATGCTATAGCATCTTTAGACAAGCAAACACAGCAAAATGCTAATATTGCTTCAGAAACTAAAGAGGTTGCTCTACAAACAGATTTATTAGCTAAAAAAGCTGTATCAAATGCAAATGAAAAAGAGTTTAATGGAAAAAATAGTGTAAAAGGTGAAAATTTATTTTCTCAAAAAAGCACAAATGAAACTATCAAAAAACCAGAAACGATTGAGACAAAAAATACAATAAGTAAAACTATTGTAAGTAATACAAATGATGATGAGTGGGCAAGTTTTTAATAACTTGTCTGCATAACTATACTAATTTAATTTATAACCTATTTTAGAAATATTTAAAATAGATTCTTTTCCAATTTTTTTTCTTAATTTTGTAACTAATGAATATAAAGATTCTTTTCGTGCGTAGGCTTCATCTTCCCATATCTTTAAAAGTAAAGTATCTTCTGATACAAGACTATTATTATTGTTATTTAAAGTTTTTAAAAAAATTAATTCATTTGAAGTTAATGATTTTTTTAAATTTTGATCAATTATTATATTTTTTTCCAAATCAATTTTAATACCGTTTGCTAATAATATTACACTTTTATATTCATATATATCAGAAGCAATATTTTCAAGAACAGAAATCAATTTATCTACTGTTATTGGTTTTATCAAATATTTAATAATTCTTTGCTCAATTGCTTCTAGCATATATTCTAAGTCACTGTAAGCTGTAAGAAAAACTATAGGCAAGTTTTTATTTAACTTTCTTATATGAGTAGTTAACTCTATACCATCCATATTAGGCATATTTAAATCTGTTACTATTATATCTATGGCATTTTTATTTAAGATATCTAATGCTTTTTGGCCATCTGTTGCAGTGTACAAATTATCTACAATACACTCCAATGTAAAGCTAAAAGAGGTTAAAGTATCAATATCATCTTCAACGTATAACAAATTTAATGGTTTAAGTAAGTTTGATTTGTTCATTGAAATCATTTTACAAAAATAAACATTAAACATAACGAAAAAAGTTGCTTTTTCAGAAATATTTAATCAAATAATTATTTCATAATCAAAGATATTGAGAAAATGAATTATTTACAAAATTTATATGAAAAGTTAGTTTTTGATTAGTTTTTTCTGATATATTGTACG
>Ga0193956_1001124_pt1 | contig 11009 bp, 8 predicted proteins | sample BB_7_MG_FD_140358 | JGI IMG/M metagenome (GOLD analysis project Ga0193956, IMG submission 140358) | Microbial mat bacterial communities from the Broadkill River, Lewes, Delaware, United States - BB_7_MG | ecosystem: Environmental > Aquatic > Freshwater > River > Microbial mats | place: USA...
AATCAAAGAGAAAGATACAATAAAAGATAAAAATGTATTAGACTTAAAACAAGTATTTTCTCTAGCAATACAAAATAATCTTGATGTAAAACTAAATAAAAATAGTATCAAACTCAATGATTTGGATATCAATACAGCAAAAAGTTTTTATAAACCACAAGTTGACATATATTCAAATTATATACAAATAGATAAAGATAGAGCACAATATAGCAATGGTCCAAGATCACAAGGTACATTGGAATCTGGTGTAAAAGTATCTCAACTTATTTTTTCAAATCAAGTATTAAAAAATATAGAGATAAAAAAGTTATTGCTAAAATCAACAAAAGATGAAGTAAAAGCTGTAAATGATGAGATCATATATAAAGCAACACTTATTTATCTAAATATAATAAAAGCAAAAAAAGCAAATCAAATTAGACAAATCAAACGTGATTTTATTGGTCAAAACTTAGAGTTTGCAAAACAAAGAGTTGATATTGGTGTTCAAGATAGAAGTGATATTTATAGATGGCAAAGTGAGTTAGCAAATGTAAATATAGGTTTAGCCAATTCAAAAAAAGAGTTAATCTCTTTAAAAATAGAGTTAGGAAATATTTTGCAAATTAACAATGAATTTGATGTATTTGAATATGGAATGAACTCTGAACTTTTTAAACTAGACAATAAAGATGCGATAGAGTTTATAGCTAATAAAAGAGTTCAAAAAAGTTTTTCAAACAGTATTGTTCATACTCATGCAAGATTGAAACAACTTAATTTCTTAAAAGATATAAAGCAAGAAGAATTAGCTATGAATAAAGAGTCTCAATACATGCCAACCTTAGCTTTTGAAGGAAGTGCAAAAAAAATCATCAATAGATATGGTGAGGGGAGTGATATGAATCGACCTTGGAACAACGATGAGTATCAAGCTGTTTTAAATATAAATATTCCACTTTATGAGGGTGGAGTAAAATCTACAAAGATACAAAAAAATAGAATTGAACTTATAAATTTAAAACTTCAATATAACAATATGAAAAACCTAATTGTTCAAAATGTAAGAAAAAATTTCGAGTCACTAAAACGTTCATATGAGAAAATAAAATATGCAAAAATATCGCAAGATTCATCACGAAAGAACTTTGAACTAATACAAGATAAATATAAAAATGGGAAAGAAAATATCATCTCACTTTTAGATGCACAGGACTCATATATTATCTCAAAACTCAACCTAAATATCTCAAATATTGAGTATTTATCGGATTTGAGTTCTATATATTTTTTTACTGGGAAGATTGATATATTAGTAGATGAACAGAAGAAAAAAGAAGTAGAAAAAAGTATTGTAAATATGCTAAAAGGATTATAAAATGAAAAAGTATATATGGATTTTATGTTTTACAGTTTTGTTTGTGGGGTGCACAAAAGAGGATAAAAAAATCACTCTAAAAGAAAAAGAATCTATCAAAACAGTTTTTGCAGTTATACCAAAACCAAAAGATGAGAATCAAAATAGAGTTTTTAATGCAACAGCTTCATCAAATCATCAGATAAAATTGAGTTTCAAAGTACAAGGAAATATCAACTATTTTAAATACCAGTTAGGAGATGAAGTAAAAAAAGGGGAGTTAATAGCAAAACTTGATGCTCAACCTTATGAGCTAAAAGTTTCTCAAGTTAACTATGCTCTAAGTGAAGCAAAAGCCTCAGCACAAAATGCAAAAAGTAATTATGAACGAACAAAAAAACTCTATATAAATCAAAATGCAAGTGCAAGTGATATAGACAATACTAAAGCAAGATACAATGCTGTAAGTGCAAAAGTGCAAAATATAAAAAAAGAGCTTGAGTATGCAACATTACAATTATCATATACAAAACTCTATGCTCCTCAAGATGGATATATCTCTTTAAAATATGTACAAGAAAATGAAAATATAGCTGTTGGGATGCCTGTAGTTTTACTAAGTGATAAGATTGTTGATGAAGTAAAAGTTCAAGTTCCAGAGAGTTTTATAAATAAGATTAATAAAAATGATAGTGTAAAAGTGATATTTGAATCTTTAGATAGAGATAAAGCTTACAGTGCAAAAATATCTGAGATTTCAAAGTTTTCTTCAAAAGAAACAAAAACATACCAAGTTGTAGCAAAATTAAAAGAAAGCTCAAAACTCGTACGTTCGGGTATGTCTGCAAATGTATTTTTTAAAACCATAGGAAACCAAGAAAACAATATTTTGTTTGTACCTAGTAATTCTGTCTTAAATGACAAATCTGGCAACTTTGTATATGTTTTAGAAAAAAACGATAAGAGTTACGTGGTAAAAAAACAAAATGTAGCTATAGGAGAATTACGGGTAAAAGGGTATGAGATACTGTCTGGATTAAAGCAAGATGATCTTGTACTAAAAGCTGGTATGAGTGAAGTGTATGTAGATATGAAAGTTCAGATTGGGAACTTAAAAGATTTAGGTAACTAAAGATGAATGTTACAAAATTTGCTTTAGAAAAAAGCACCGTTACAGCTGTATTTTGTGTGATGTTACTTGTCTATGGGCTTATCTCTTTTTTAGACTTACCACGTGCAAAAGACCCTGGTTTTATAATCAGAACTGCTACTGTTGTGACTTATTTTCCAGGAGCTAGTGCGAAAAGAGTAGAACAGCTTGTAACTGATAAACTAGAAAAAACAATTCAAGAGATGCCTGAAATTGATAATATAAAATCAACATCTAAAAATGGTGTATCAATAATCTTTGTAAATATATTAGAGAAGCACAAAAAAATGCGACCAATATGGGATAGTTTACGAAGAAAAGTTGAAAAAGGTGCTAGAGATTTGCCAAATGGTACAAGTAAGCCTATGGTCAATGATGAGTTTGGTGATGTATATGGTACGATGATATCAGTTACTAGTGATGGTTTGTCTCATAAAGAGTTGGAAGATATTGCAAATGATGCAAAAGATATATTTTTGCGAATCAGTAATGTTGCAAAGATTGAAATCTTGGGAGTTCAACCACAAAGAGTTCATGTTGAGTTTGATAATGCAAAACTAGCAAAACTAAATATTAGTGCTTCTTATCTAAAAAATATTTTAGAGCAAAAAAATATTGTACTTTCAGGTGGAAGTATCAAAGTTGATACAAGTAGATTAGCCATTGAACCAACAGGAAACTATGAGAATATAAAGCAAATAGAAACTACAATCATCCCTTTAAACACGGGGGAACATATATACCTCAAAGATATAGCAAATATTAAGTATGAATATAAGGACCCAAGTTCTTTTATAGTTCATAAAGATGCTCAAGAGAGTTTACTCTTAGCAATATCTATGAAAAAAGATGGTGATATTATTAAGCTTGGTGAGGAGATAAATACTATAACTGAAAAGATACAGAAAAAACTTCCATTAGGTGTAAAATTAGATAGATTGTTTAATGAACCAAAAATTGTAGGTAAGATTATAGATAACTTTGTAGTAAATTTACTTCAAGCAATAGGATTAGTTATTGTTGTGATGCTTTTTACTTTGGGTTTACGAACTGGATTGATTGTGGCTGTTTTGATACCTATGTCTATTTTAACTGCATTTATTATTATGTCTATTTTTGATATTTGGCTCGATCAAGTATCTTTGGCTTCTTTGATTATCTCTTTGGGCTTATTGGTTGATAGTGCAATTGTGATGAGTGAATCAATCATGGTTTTGATGCAAAGAGGGAAAAATGTAGTAGAAGCTGCATTGCAAAGTGCCAATGAATTAAAAATACCACTTTTAACATCAGCTCTTACAACAGCAGCAGCTTTTTTACCAATATTTTTAGCACAATCAAGTGTAGGAGAGTATACAAACTCTATTTTTAAAGTTGTAACTATTACACTTCTTTCATCTTGGGTTTTATCACTTACATTGACACCAGTTTTAAGTAAATATTTTATGAAAAAAGATATGACAAAAGATAAGCACGAGGGATTTATCTATACAGGTTATAGAAAGTTTTTGAATCTAATTTTGTCTTACAGATGGGTGAGTGTAGTGTTTATCCTTGTACTTTTTGTATCTTCTTTAAAATTGCTAGGATTGGTTCCTAAGAAGTTTTTTCCACCATCAGATGAACCAAGTTTTACAGTTGAGATGAGACTTCCAATTGGAACTGCAATAGAAACAACAGAATCCAACGTTCTGAAGATAGAAAAATATATAAAATCAAAATATATGAAAGTAGAAAATAAAGAACAAAACAAAGTGATAAATTTTGTGTCTTTTATAGGACAGAGTGCTCCAAGATTTTGGTTATCTTATGACCAAGAGTTAGCAAGTGCAGAGTATAGTACTATACTTGTAAATCTTAAGTATTTTGATGATGTTGAGAATATAAAAAAAGATGTAGAGTTCTTTGTAAAATCAAATTTTCCAGATATGCAAGTAACAGTAAAATCGTTGGGAAATGGTCCTCCTGTAAAAAAACCAATCGAGATTCGAATTAGTGGAAAAAATATAGACAAGCTTTTTTCACTTGCATCAACGGTAAAACAAGAACTTGGAAAAATAGATGGAGTAAAAGGGATAGCTGATGATTGGGGAATTAGAAACAAAAAGCTAGTAGTTGATATAGATGAATCAAAAGCATTAAAAGAGGGGATTACAAATCTTGATATCGCTTTATCTTTACAAAGTGCCTTGAGTGGATTTGAAGTAACTACTTTTAGAAAAGGGGACAAACTTATCCCTATAGTTTTACGTTCAAATGAAAATACAAAAGATGATTTAGATAGATTATCATCTATCAATGTATATGCACAAGCAAGTGGAAAAAATATTCCATTGTCTCAAGTTGCAAAGATAAAGTTAGTTTTTGAAGAATCAAAAATAGTAAGACGAGATAGACAAAAAACAGTTACAGTAGGAGCTTATATAAAAGAGGGTGCAAATGCTCTTGCTGTATTTGAAGAGATTCGACCATTTATGGATCAGTTTCAGTCAAGTTTTCCTTTGGGATATTATTATGAATTTGGTGGAGAGTTTGAGGCATCAGGAAAAGCAAATAGTTCAATAGCTGTAAATCTTCCTATTGCATTTATGGTGATACTTCTTCTTATGGTTGCACAGTTTAATTCATTGAAAAAGCCAATTATTATTCTTGCTACGATTCCTCTTGGTGTGATTGGTGTTTCTATTGGGCTTTATACTACTGGCTCATATTTTGGATTTATGACTCTACTTGGAATCATATCCTTATCAGGAATTGTGATAAACAATGCAATCGTTTTACTCGAACGTATCAAAATAGAAGAGGAAGAAAATGGTTTTTCTAAATATGATTCTATTATAGAGGCTAGTATTAGTAGATTTAGACCAATTTTACTTACAACAGTTACGACTATGTTTGGACTAGTTCCATTGTGGTTAAGTGGTGGAGTTATGTGGGAACCTATGGCTATATCTATTATTTTTGGATTGATGTTTTCAACAATCTTAACTTTGGGATTTGTACCTGTTTTATATTCTTTGTTTTTTAGAATTAAAAAACTCTCTTAGTGTTTTGAGTTAAATTGATATAGTTTATATCAATTTAACTTTTATTTTTTAGCATATTCAACAATAATTCTTTTGAACTAATCAGTGAGCCACATACTATTAAAATACAAGCAATAGCAATAGTTGAAGTCATTTGTGCAGAAGAAAAAATAATAAGTAAAAATGTTGATATAAGTGGTATAAGATATGCTAAAGAGCCTAATACTTTGATATCTCCATTTTTCATACCATAGTCCCAAACATAAAATGCTCCGCCAACAGGACCCAATCCTATCATAATAGCTGTAATAAGTTGTGTCATATTTGGAATAACAGTTTGTTCAAAAGTTAAATGACAAGTAAGTGATAAAAGTGCAGTTGCAATGCAAAAACCTGTCACACTATAAGTTGGAATATGCGCAAATTTTTTAGAAATAACAGAATAACTTGACCAAGTAAAAGCAGCAAGTATTGCAAAAATATATCCCGAGGTATATTGAGTATCTAATTCTATTGAACCATTTTTACTAACGAGTAAAAAAGCTCCTACTAATCCAAATAATGAACCTAAAAGATGAAACCATCGTAAACGCTCATTTGGTAGTAAAGCTGAAAATAAAACTATAAGTAAAGGCCAAAGATAGTTTAAAAGATTGGCCTCAACAGCAGGGGCATTTTTGACTGCAAAAAAGTAAAAGAAATGATAACCAAAAAGTCCCATAACTCCAATAATCCAAGCAGATAATGGAACTTTAAACAATAAACTAAAAGAGTGACGTTGAACACGAAGCATAACAAGTCCAATAATAGAGGCTACAAAAAAAGATATTGAAACTAACTCAAATGGAGGAATATCTCCTGTGAGTACTGTAAAAAGTCCAAGTGTAGGCCATAATAAAATTGCAGTAATACCAAGAATATTACCTTTTTTTTGAGATTGCATGAAAAGTCCTGTAAAAATATTTTCGATTGTATCAAACTTATAAAAATAGTTTGATTAATATATTATTTGATCAGTGAAAAGAAGTAGATGTATTTAGTCGTTAGCTCATGATAATAGTTTAAAAAGAAGATTTTTTAAATTTTCTTTTTCATCTAAATCAAGTTTTGAGAAATACTTAGCTTCAAACTCAATGATATCTTTTAGAGCTTTTTTTACAGTAGTTTTTCCTTGTTCTGTTAGTTGTACAAATTTACTTCTTTTATCCTCTTGGTTATCTATCCTTGTGATATATTTTTCAGATTCTAATTTCTTTAAAACCTTTGCTATTCCTCCTGAAGTAAAACGCAATAACTCTTTAAGTTCCGTAGGAGTTAAACAAAAATCGTCACTACCTGAGAAAAAAAGAGACGCAAGTATATCTAGTTCGGTTTGAGTTAAACTATAATCTTCTGATAAAAATTCTGATTCTTTTTTATAAAAAAGACTGCTGAGTAAGAAAAATGGTCTTGATACGTCTATTGTATCAATATAAAGTTCAGGTGCTAACTTTTTCATTCTATCTATACTTATTTTGTTTAATTGTTTTATATCCATATAAAGATTGTAACAAATCTAAAATAAAATATGCCTTTCTGGGAAAGCTATTTGTAAGTTAATTGATGTTAGATTTCTAAGATAGGTTTCCAAGAAAGCTATCTTAGAAGGAAAATAATGAATTTAAAAAATATAGACTTACCAAAAAATTTTACGCTTATTGTCGCTTTATTAGTTTCTATATCTCCGCTTGCTATTGATACATATTTGGCCGCATTTACTCAGATGAGTATATATTATAATACGTCAATAAATATGATAGAAATTACCTTGAGTGTTTATCTTTTTGGATATGGAATTGGTCAACTTTTTGGTGGCCCACTTGCTGACAAGCATGGAAGAAAATCATATATTATTCTTGGTATTATTATCTATTCTATATCTTCTATATCAATAATATTTACAAAAGATATAGAATATTTTTGGGCTTTGCGAATTGTTCAAGCATTTGGTACAGGGTTTGTTAGTGTAAATGCTATCTCTATGATTAGAGATTTGTACAGAGGGAAAGAAGCCGCAAAGGTTATGAGTGTAGTAGGAATGGTGATGATGATTGCTCCTATTTTAGCACCAATAATTGGAACAACAATTCTTAACTTTACAACTTGGCATTATATATTTGTATTTTTAGCTGTATATAGTTTGTTTACTTTGTATTTTGTACGAAAACTTCCTGAAACTTCATCAAAAAATCGTGATCATAAACTTGTGCAAAATTACAAAAAAGTATTGAGTGATAAAGTTGCAATTTTATTGATGATAGCTGGGTCTTTTAGTTATGCTGGGTTGTTTATATTTATCACTAAATCATCGTTTATGTATATGGAACTTTTTAATTTTACTCCAAATGAATTTACACTAATATATTCAGCAAATGTAATGCTTTTGGTAGTTTTTTCAGCTGTAAATATGAAGCTTTTAAAAATATATTCTACTTATGAGTTACTTTTTGTTGGTATCTTTTTACAACTTGTGTTAGCATTGATATTGTTAGTTTTTTATCCACTACACAATATCTATAGTATCACTATCCTAATGATGCTATTTATAGCTAGTTTAGGTTTTATTTTTGCCAATAACTTTAGCTTAATCTTAGAAAAATTTCATAGTTTAAGTGGTACTGCAAATGCTTTAAATGGAGTTATGAACTCTATTTTAGCGGCTTTTATGGCATTTTTATCTAGCTTTTTTCATGATGGAACACTGTTACCTGTGTTTATCATAATGGCAGTTTCTTCATCGGTTTCATTTGTGATTGTATTTTTTTATAAAAAAGAGATAAAAAAGTTAGCACAACATGAATAAAAAACAACTATTTTGGTTTATTTATTTCTATCTCTTTTATAAGTAAACTCAAGCAAAGTTGAGATAGCTCTAGTATAAGGAGCATCTCTGTCAAGTTTTTCACAGTTTCTGATAACTACTCCACAAATTTGTTCAAGTTCTAAGTCTCTATTATTTTCTTTGTCTACCCACATAGATGGCTTGACAGATTGGAACTCTTTGTAAAGTTCGAACATCTTATTTGCATCTTCTTGTGTAAGATTTACTCCTACTGCATTTGAAGCCAATGCCGCTTCACTCATAAGCCCATAGATAAGCTTAGAAGTTTTTTCATTGTTTATGAGTGGACCTGATTCCTCTTCAAGTAAAGCACAGATTGCATTTACTCCGTTGTTTACGATTAGTTTATTCCAGAGTTCAAGTTGGATATCTTCACAAATTATAGTTTTTGTAGGAGTTTTATCTAGGGCATTTTTTAATTTTTCTAAAAACTCTTTATTTTTTGTAGTATGATTTATTGCACCCAATAGAGTTTGAACTCCTCCCTCACAATGCACATGTCCTAAAGATATAGTATGCGATACTATAAGACGAGTTAGTCCACCTATTACATATTCTTTTGGGTAGTATTTAGACATGATATCTTCGTTTTCAACGCCATTTTGTAGTGAAATATAATATGGAATATTTGAAGAGTTTTTTGTCCAAATAGCAAGTTTTTTAGAGATATCTTCTGTACTCATTGCTTTTGTGGCTATAAATATTGCATCTATCTGGCATGGTTCAAAATTTTCAATAAAACTATCTAAATCATATGTTTCTATTGTCTCTTCTATAGTATAGTCTGGATGGCTGATTTTCATCTTATTGTTTTGCAGATATTTAAGATTTTCTCCTCGTGCTACAAACTTCACATCACATTTGGCTTTGTGTAAAATCATCCCATAAAAAGCACCAATACCACCAGCACCTATCACAACTATATTCATAATAATGTTCCTATTTAAGTTAAAATAATACTACTTTACTTGTTTTTTATAATCAAGGACTATATCAAAAAATTTTAACTTTTATACTTAAATTTTAATTTATACTATTATTTTTCTTTTGATATAATGTAAAAATTATTATAATAGAAAGATTAAGAGATAGAATGAAAAATGATTTTAGAAACGGTTTTATAGCAAATATCCCTATTGGTATTAGTGTGTTTGCTTATGGTTCAGTACTAGGGATGATAGCCACTCAAAAAGGAGTTGCTCTTTATGAGTTAGTATTGATGAATATTTTTATATTTGCAGGTTCTGCGCAGTTTGTGATAGTTGATATGTGGAGTAGTAGCTTGGATGTGATAGGTATTATATTAGCTGCTTTGATGATAAATCTTAGATATTTTTTAGTTGGTGCATCTCTAAATCAACTGTTTATTGGAACAACAAAAAAAGAGAAGTTCAAATATATGCATCTAGTAGCTGATGAGAACTGGGCAATCACTATTGATAAGATGAAAACTCAAGAGATCACACCATTGTTTTTATTTGGTGGTGGGATAGCATTGTTTTTTCTATGGTCACTAGGAACCATTGGTGGATATACTTTGGGTGGATTTATCTCTGACCCTTCAAAATTTGGACTTGATTTTGCTTTTGTTGCTATATTTACTGCACTTACTTTTAATATGTACAAAGGTAGCTCTGATATTTTACCATGGTTTATAGCTGGACTTACTGCTGTAATATGTGAGCATTTTATGGATGGGAAGTTATATATAGTTATAGGTGCTCTTGTAGGTTCACTTAGTGCTACATATTTTGTAAAGGAAGAACATGGAAGCGATTAATCTACAAGCACTTTTGATCATCCTTTTTGTATCTATTGGAACGTATAGTCTAAGAGTATCAGGACTATTGTTATCAAATAAGTTAGTAAATGAGGGGAAGATAAAAATATTTTTAGATTATCTGCCTGCTACTTTGCTTTTGTCTTTGATTGTTCCTTCTATTTTAAAAGAGGGTATTGTTGGACTTGTAGCAACTGCTTTTATAGCACTTATTATTTACAAGACTAGAAGTATACTTTTATCTATGATAATTGGAGTTGGGATAGTTGCTTTGAGTCGAAACTTTATTTAGTACAACATTAGAGAGTTTTAGGTAAAATCTATTTAAAATAATCACAGGTGGAAAAGCTCAATGAAAATATCTAATTTAACAATCAAAAACTACAAACAATTTAAAGATTTGACATTGGACTTGACTTACCCTAAAGGACATGAAAAAGAGGGACAACCTTTAGATAAGATTTGTATTATTGGACAAAGTGGTACTGGTAAGACTAATTTGTTGGATATTATTAAGAAGTCTACTGTAGATTTTAGAGGATATAAAAATACATATAAACCTTTTAATGAATTTGTGGGTAAAAAATCAGATAATCAATATATTATAAATCAATTTGTAAATAAAAATAACATTGATATAAAAATGTTATTTTCAAGTCAAAAAAATGAAATAGAATCAAGTTTGAATGATGATGAAAAATTATTAGCAGAAAATGAAAAGAGTTATTTTTTAGGAGTTAAAATTGACTCTTTATCTTCTTTTTTAGGGGATGATTTTAAAAATATAAATATGAGTGAAGAAGATACATTAGCATATCAAAATTTATTAAGAA
>Ga0193956_1001126_pt1 | contig 11006 bp, 9 predicted proteins | sample BB_7_MG_FD_140358 | JGI IMG/M metagenome (GOLD analysis project Ga0193956, IMG submission 140358) | Microbial mat bacterial communities from the Broadkill River, Lewes, Delaware, United States - BB_7_MG | ecosystem: Environmental > Aquatic > Freshwater > River > Microbial mats | place: USA...
CAACATGGTATATTTGAAAATAGACTTAGAACTACCCCTAACAATGAATCATTATGCGAATTAAAAGATATTTTAAATGATTTAGCCAAAGGATTAAATACAGCATTTACATCTATGAACTCAATATTTATCCAATTATCAAAAGGTAACTTTGAAGCTATGTTTGACAATAAAGTTTCAGGAGAATATTTAGTAACAAAATATACTATAAATAGCCTAAGTATTGCTTTGTCTTCTATCCTTTTAGGGATAAACGAAGCAGTAAATTCTGTCCATAAAGGTGATTTTAGTTATAGATTGAATCCTGAAGAATATAAAGGAGATATGAATAAAATTGCACATGGATTAAATAGTATTATTGAAGGATTTAGTGATGCTTTAAATGATGTAAATCTTGCAATGGACAATATATCAAACGGCAATCTAACCTCTAAGCTTGACAAAGAGTATGAGGGAGAATATCTAAAACTAAAAAATTCAATCAATAATACGGTTGATAAACTACACACTATTATCACTCAAGTAAATAACAAATCAAGTTTAATCACTCAGGGATTTAAAAATGTAACAAAAACTACAAACGCTATTTTACAAGAAGTTATCGTCCAAAATGAACTCATGGATAAGACAACTGTATCAATAGAGCAAATATCAAATAATATTAATCTAAGTACTTCAAGTGCAAAAACAACATCAGATATGGCAAATAATGCTACAAACTTAGCTGTTGAGGGTGGAAGTGTTGTTCATAAAACAGCTACTGTGATGGATGAAGTAGCTAATAAGATATCACTTATTGAAGATATTGCTTATCAAACAAATCTTCTTGCATTGAATGCCGCCATAGAAGCAGCGCGTGCTGGTGAGCATGGGAAAGGATTCGCTGTTGTTGCAGTAGAGGTAAGAAAACTAGCAGAACGTTCTCAAACAGTTGCAGGGGAGATAGGAGAGATTTCTCAAATAAGTTTGAGTGAGAGTAAAAGAGCAGGTGAACTTATAAACAAAATTGTACCAAATGTGCAAAAAACAAATGAATTAATAAGAAAGATTTCATCATCCTCTCAATCTCAAAATAATGATATTAAACAAATACATGATATCGTTACAAAAATTGATAATATAACAAAAACAAATGCAGACTTTATTCATAATCTTGAAAAAAATAGTACTATATTAGTACAAGAATCAGAGCAACTTGTTGAAACGATGCAATTCTTTAAACTATCAAAGCATGAAGCATAAGGCAAATAGGATAAACAATATGGAAAATAACGAAAACAAAATCAAAGAACAATATGAAGAAGATGTAGAGAAACATCAATATCTTACTTTTTTATTAAGCAATGAGATTTTTGCAATTGAAGTTTTAAAAGTTAAAGAGATTATTGGACTAGGGATGATTACACCCATACCATCTATGCCAAAATATGTTTTAGGTGTTATTAATGTAAGAGGTAACGTGCTTCCTATTATATCTTTATCAAAACGATTTGAACTAGAAGAGATAGAAAAATCACATAAAACATGTATAATCATAGTATCTGCGATGATTGATGATGAAGCATTGGATGTTGGACTAGTTGTAGATATGGTAAATCAAGTTTATGATATATTACCACACAAAATAGAAGCAACTCCAATGTTTGGAACATCTTTAAGAAAAGATTTTATAAAAAAGATCGGTAAAGTAGATCAAAAATTTATATCAATATTAGATATTGAAGGTATTGTAAATCTACAAGAGATAACAATGACAATAGATAAACAGTACATTTAGGACAAAATATGAGTATCGAATCAAAAAAAAGTGAAATCTATGAAGATGAATTAATTAGACTTGTATCTAGTAGTTCAGATACATCAACACAATATGTAATTTTTAGAAATATAGAAGATGATCTCTTTGCTATAAATGTAGCAAAAGTTGAAGAGTTGATACAAAATAAAGATTTAACTATATCTAAGGGTACGGATAAAAATAGTATCATAAAAAGTGTTGCAAAAATTCGAGATAATATGATAACTCTAGTAGATTTTGATAAGTGGCTTAATCCTGACTTTACATCAAAAGAAGACACTCATGAGCTAATTATCCTTTGTAACTATTCAGAAAAAAGAATGGGTATAATTATAAAAAATGTTGTAGGTATTCAAAGTATAGAATCTTCATCTATGTATCCAGGATCAAATAAAGATGAAAAAACAGCATACGTTGCAGAGTTAAATATGGCACAAAAAACTCTTTGTAATATATTTAACTCAGATAGACTACTAATGGATGTATTTCCTGATATTATTGAATCAAGTCAAAAAAGTATAGACAACGCACAAGATACAAATGTAACATCAAAAATAATTCTTGTAGCAGAAGATAGTAGACTAGTGCAAGTACCACTTGGTAAACTTTTGTCAAAATCAAACTATAAGTATGAGATGTATGAAAATGGCGAATTATTATTAAATAGATTATTTAAAATGAATCCAAGTGAAATTGGTTTGATTATTGCAGATATCGAGATGCCAATTATGGATGGGATGGAGATGCTAGGACATATTCAAAACAATACAACTTATAAAGATATCCCAATCATTGTACACACAAATATGGCAAACAATGCTATCCAAAAAAGAGCTACAGAGTTAGGTGCAATTGCAATAGCAAAGAAATTAGACTTAACGTCTTTGAATGAATTAATAGAAAAATATAGTTTAAAATAATGAGCCAAATAACAAACAATAGTATCATTCTTACAAATAGTGAATTTAAGAATATAAAACAAATTATTTATACAAAGTGCGGTATAAATATAACTATTGAACAAAAAAATTTATTGGAACATAAATTAAGAAAAAGACTTAAACACTGTACTCTTGATTGTTTTACACAATACTACAATAGGCTCAACAGTGATCCAAAAGAGTTACAAGAGATGATAAATGTAGTCACTACAAATGAGACCTATTTTTTCAGAGAGATGAAACACTTTGATTTTCTAAAAAATACAATCATTCCTAATCTAAATACTAACTCCATAAGATGTTGGAGTGCCGCTGGTTCAATTGGAGCTGAAGCATATAGTGCCGCTATGGTTCTTGATGATACCTTGCCCTCTTTCAAAAATTATGAAATCATCCATAGTGATATAAATAGTGAAGTATCAAAAGATGCACAAAAAGCAATATATAATATCAAATTTTCATCTAAAATTCCTCAAAGTTATTTAGAGAAATATTGCTTAAAAGGATATGATGAAAATAACGGTTTATTTTCAATAAGTCAAAAGCTAAAAGACAATATAACATTTCTTCTTATTAATCTAATTGAACCTGTTCCTCCTCATAAATTAGGGGAATTTGATATTATTTTTTTAAGAAATATCATAATCTATTTTGATGATGAAAATAAAAAAAGAATAGTTGAAAATACAATACAAAGATTAAAACAAGGTGGTTACTTATTTATGGGACATAGTGAATCTTTACACCATATAACAAATAATGTAAAACAGATCCAACCAAGTATTTATCAAAAAATATAAGAGCTAAATATGAATATAGTACTAATAAATAGTAAAGGTGGTGTGGGAAAATCAACAATAAGTATGCAAATAGCATCAACTTATATATTCCAAACTACAGGAAAAAAAGTAAACCATTTTGAATTTGATGATGAAAATCAAGATAATATATCTTTTAATAAAAGTACAATTATCAATACATACTCAAAAAAAGTTGATAAGGCAAACTTACGAGAAAATTTAACTGATATCTTAATGGACTATGAAAATGTAGTAATAGATGTTGGTGCAAATAAAACAACAATGTTTATACTAGATGCTTTACTTAAAAGCGGAATGGTTTTTAAAATTGATATATTTATAGTGCCTATCATGGATGGAGAGAGTGATGCCAATAGTGCTATTAATATATACAAAAAAATAAAAGAGATGGATGCAAATGCAACTGTAGTATTTGCACTAAATAGACTCAAAGAAGATAAAGATGTAAAATCACAATTTGATATATTTTTGGGAGATGAAAGAAATATATTCAATGAAAAAGGGATAATTGAAAATATTCCTGAACAAGATAGACATATTATACAATTAGAAGATAGTGATGTTATCAAATATAGTAAAAACTTTGGCCTTACTATTTGGGAATTGGCACTAACAAATAGAGATATAGGGCTTGAGATAAAAGATGCATTAAATAAAGAGACAAATAAGGAACTTATCAAAACTCTAAGTTTTAAAAAAGGGATAAAAGATGATTGTCTAAATTATCTAAAAACAAATTTGCATCCAACATTCCTTGAAATTGATAAAATAATTAATTATTAATTATTTTATCATCTACAATCATAACATTACATAATAATAGTATTTATGGACCAAAAAAGTCTTATTTATATAAATAACAACAAAGTATCGTTTTTTATTGACTATAAGTCTTATTACTAACTTATGATTAAGCTTAAATCCATTATAATCTAATTTATTATTATAATAATTTAAACATCCTATAATAATAATTTCATATGAGGTTATCCCTATGTCTATTTTTAATAAGTTTTCTATAAAGTTCAAAGTATTCCTTATTGCAGCATTTTCTATCTTTTATATGCTACTATTTACGTTTAGTAATAACTACTTTTCTTCAAAAGTTCAAGAAACATTTAGAGGAATGGAAAAAAATGAGCTTCATACAAAAAATTTAATTCAAGATATCATTAACAATATTTCTAAAATCAATAAATTGGTAATTGTAGCATCTATTTCAGAAGAGGTTACACCAAAAACAATAGAGATGACGGCTAGCTACAATGCAATTATCACTAAAAATATTTCAGCATTAAAAACTATTGCTAAGAATAAGAAAAAAAAGAAACTTAAAGAATATATGAATCTTATAGAAAAAAGGTATACTGCATTTTATTCAATAGCAGCAAATTTACATACAACATTTAAAGAAGATTTTGACGATGGAATTGACGAGATAATTGGACTCGATGCAATATCAACAAAAATGGAAAAAGAGTTATCTCAGCTTTTAAAATTTTCTCACAAAAACTTCAATAATAAACTTAGAGGAATTGATAAACTTATGGATTTTAGTCATCAGTTTACAATTGTGGTTTCAATAGTTGCCATTACATTATTTATCATATTTTCATACCTTTTTACATCTAGTATTATCAGTTCTATCAATAAATTTAGAATTGGATTATCTGATTTCTTCATGTTTTTAAATAAAGAAAAAACATCAACAACACTGCTAAATGAATCATACGATGATGAGATAGGAGATATGGCAAAAGTTGTAAATAAAAATATAAAGAATATTGAACTTACGATTAAAGAAGATAATAAAATTATCGATGATGTAACGAATGTAGTAAATCATATTTGTAATGGTTATTTGGACAAACGAGTAACCACAACATCTTCAAATCCAACATTAAACAAACTAATAACAGTACTAAACCAAATGATTGAGAGTTTACATCAAATGATCGAACACTCATTGGAAACATTGTCTCATTATGAAAAACAAGATTTTAGAGGTACAACTTCTATGAAATGTAGTGGAGAATTATGTAACTTAATGAATGGAATTGATGCACTAGGAAGCGCAATATCATCAATGTTAGTACAGAATAAGAAAGATGGTCTAGTACTACAAAATAGTTCTAATATTTTATTAAAAGATATAGAGATACTAAATACAAATGCAAATCAATCTGCAACATCACTAGAAGAAACATCAACTTCAATTGAAGAGATTGCCACTAATATCGAAAACAATACTAACAATGTAATTAAAATGGCACAATTTGCAAACAAAGTAACCACTTCTGTAAATGCAGGGCAAGAGCTTGCAAATCAAACAACACAAGCTATGGAAGAGATGAGCACTGAAGTATCAGCAATAAATGATGCTATTTCAGTAATAGACCAAATCTCATTTCAAACAAATATATTATCTTTAAATGCAGCCGTTGAAGCAGCCACAGCAGGAGAATCTGGAAAAGGTTTTGCAGTTGTTGCACAAGAGGTACGAAATCTTGCGAGTAGATCTTCAGATGCAGCGAATGAGATAAAATCATTAGTAGAAAAAGCTATTGTAAAATCAAATAGTGGAAAAACTATTACTGACCAAATGATAACTGGATACAACACTTTAAATGAAAATATTGTCAATACTCTTGATTTGATCAAAGATGTTGAAGTTGCTTCAAAAGAGCAACAAAAAGGGATCACACAAATTAATAATACTATTGGTTCTCTAGAGCATCAAACACAAGAAAATGCAACAGTCGCAAGTAAAACAAATACAATTGCAAAACAAACTGCAAGTATTGCGAATAATTTAGTTGAAGAAGCAAATAAAAAAGAGTTTAATGGAAAAGATACTATAGATATCTAAAACTATAGTTTTTTAAGACAATCAAGATAGTTTATTTAATCACTTTTAATCTAGTCATTAAGTAAGCTATCTTAAATAGTTAACAAGGAGATTTAATGAAAAAATTAATTGCAATTATTGCATTGTTTTTTACAATTAGCGTATTTGCTTCAGATGGTAAATCTTTAGCTCAAGAGTTAGGATTAAGTGCATCTTCAAAAGCTTCTGCTCAGTGGAAGAGAGTTTTTAAAAAAACTAAAAAGATGAAAAAATATGGGATTGATAAATTAAGTGATACAGATAAAAGTGTATTAAAAGATTATCTAATGAATCATGCAGCAGATTCAGATGCTCCAGAAGCTGCGGGAATGTAAGGGGAAATGAATATGACAAATAAAGTAATATTAAGTGCAATAGCAGCAGCAACGTTAGTAACATCGTTAAATGCAAATACAGTTGAAGATAAAATTATCGCTCTTGAAAAATTAATCAAAGCGCAACAAACACAAATCAATGAATTAAAATCTACAGTAGAAGATGTTGAAGAGATTGATGAGAGACTTGAAGAGATTGAAACAAGAAGTTTTACTGATAAGATTCAAATGGGTCTAGGTATGAGAGTTGAGATGAATAACTACAACAATACTTATGCTGATGGAACAGATTTTAAAGCAAATGATATTTGGAGAACAAAACTAAATATCAATATGAAAGCAAAGATTGCTGATAATTTAAAATTTACTGGTAGATTATCTATGTACAAAAACTGGGGTGATTCAACTACAAGAATGGTTCAAAATGATTCTATGCAAGGGAGAAAGCCAGATAGTAGTGCAGTATATGCAGAACGTGCTTATATAGATTGGATTATCAATCCAGGAAGTACAGTACCTGTAATTATGACTCTTGGTAGACAGCCATCAAGTGATGGTCCAAGCTATCAAATAAAAGAAGATACTACTAGAAAAGGTACATATGATGCACTAGCATTTGATGGTGCTGCTGATGGTATAGTTCTTACAGCAAATTTAGATAAAGTTTTATCTGGAACATCAGCAAGAATTGCTTATGGTACTCCAAATGTTCAAGATAATGCAGCAAATACTCCAAACCAAACAAATTATGCTGGTAATGATAATTCTTCATTTGACAATACAAAAGTAACGGGAATATTTGTTGACCAAACTTTCAAGTCTTTACCATTTAATAATCTTGTTCAAGTTTATCATGTTTCTGCAAAAGATTTAAATGCTGATGGTGCAACATTAGGGTTAAATGACGTTAATATTGGTGACTTATCAATCTCTGGATTTATGCTAGAAGCTACAAAAATTAAGCTTGGTGGTGGGTTAGATTTATTTGCTCACTATGCAAGAAGTAATGCTAAGCCAACTTCAAATACAGGTATGAATATGTCTGGATTTGGTGGTTCACCAACAGCTGGTTTACTTACAAATAACTCTGTTGGAGATACAGAATCTAAATCTGGTGATGCAGTTTGGATTGGGGCAAGATATACTATTAATTCTGACTGGAAAGTTGGAGCAGAGTACAATAAAGGTAGCAAAAACTGGTTTAGTTTTACAAGTGGATCAAATGACCCTCTAAATAAACTAGCTACTCGAGGTACTGCAATTGAAGCATATATTACAAAAACTGTAAATAGAAATGCAAACATTAGATTTGGATATGTTGATATTAACTATGATTATACAGGAAGTGGTAGCCACTTAGGTGCTCCAATGAAAATCACAAATGCAATGGGTAAAGGTGCAATTAAAGAAACTAAAAATGCATATATGACATTTAACGTTTTATTCTAAAAATACACATATAAAGTGTAAAAAAAGGCTTAAGAGTTTTTCTCTTAAGCCTTTTTTATTACACTTTAGATATAATCACAAAAATTCTATACAAAAGGAAATAAATATGGCATTAGATGTTTATTATGACAAAGATTGTAATATTGACTTAATCAAGTCAAAAAAAGTAGCAATTATCGGTTTTGGATCACAAGGTCACGCACACGCAGAAAACTTAAGAGACTCTGGAGTTGAAGTATGTGTTGGTTTAAGAAAAAATGGTTCTTCTTGGGCAAAAGCTGAAGCTAAAGGTTTTGAAACATTAACAGTTGCAGATGCATCAGCTGCTGCAGATGTTGTTATGATTTTATTACCAGATGAAAATCAAGCAGATATCTATGCAAATGAAATTGAGCCTAACTTAAAAGAAGGTGCTACTATTGCATTTGGACATGGTTTCAACATTCATTACGGAAGAATTGCTCCAAGAGCAGACGTTAACGTAACTATGATTGCTCCTAAAGCTCCAGGTCATACAGTAAGATCAGAGTTTGTAAGAGGTGGTGGTATTCCAGATTTAATCGCTGTTGGTCAAAATCCAAGCGGAACTACAAAAGAATTAGCACTTTCTTATGCATCAGCAATTGGTGGTGGAAGAACAGCTATTATTCAAACAACTTTCAAAGATGAAACTGAAACAGATTTATTCGGAGAGCAAGCAGTATTATGTGGTGGTGCAACTGCACTAGTTCAAGCTGGTTTTGAAACATTAACAGAAGCTGGTTATGATCCACAAATGGCATACTTCGAGTGTTTACATGAGTTAAAACTAATCGTTGACTTAATGTTTGAAGGTGGTATTGCAGATATGAGATATTCTATTTCAAATACAGCTGAATATGGTGATTATATTGCTGGAAAAAGAATTATCAATGATGAGTCTAAACAAGCTATGAGAGACCTATTAAAAGAGATTCAAGATGGTAGATTTGCTAAAGACTTTATCCTTGAAGGTCAAGCTGGTTACCCTAGAATGAACGCTGAGAGAAACAACCAAAGAGAAACTCTTATTGAGAAAACTGGTGTTGAACTTAGAAACATGATGCCTTGGATTGCTGCAAATAAAATTGTAGATCAAGACAAAAACTAGTCTAGATTTAAATATAGGTATTTGTAATATTTACAATACCTATATTTTTTAATTTGATATGAAAAAACACCAAACTAAAAAACCCCCTAACAAAAATATAGAAAAAAATCAATCACCATTTAAAATAATTAATATAATATCTGTAGCCCTCATAATTGTCTTAAGTACAGTAGCTTACTTTTATACAACACAAGACGTAACAAAAAAAGAAACATTAAATAAAGATCATTTAGTATATACAAAAGATAAAAACCTAGAAAAAATCAAAAACAGTGATAACACAAAAAACGAAATAAAAAAACCAATAACTTTTGAAGAAAAAACAAAAGCATTAGAGATAGAATATGCATCAAATGCAAATGATACTTCATATGTATCTGTTCCAAAAAAAGAGGTCAAAAAAGATTATAAGTTTTATTACGAAGAGCCTATGGACAAAGAGATGGAAAATATCAATGAGATAGTAAAAAAGATAGATATTCCAGAAATCAATAAAATAGAAGATATAAAACAAGAACGTATAGAAGAAGAAAAAACACAAGATATCATAAAACAAAATATAGTAAAATCCAATAAACCAAAACTAGCAATAATTATCGATGATGTAACAACATCAAGACAAGTTAAAAAAATAAAAAAAATTGGATACAATGTAAATATCTCTTTTTTGCCTCCAACTTCAAACCATAAAAACTCTGCAAAGATTGCTACAGACCTAGACCTATATATGATTCACTTGCCATTACAAGCTAGTAGTAGTAAATATGAAGAGGAAAAAACACTTTATATCACACATAGTATTGATGCAATAGAAAGTAGAATAAAAACACTTAAAAAACTATATCCAAAAACTAGATTTATAAATAATCATACTGGTAGTAAGTTTACTTCAAATTTACAAGCAATGGATAAATTATTTCAAGTACTAAAAAAACACAACTATACTTTTTTGGATAGTAGAACAACAGCAAAATCAGTTGCTAGAATCTCTGCAAAAAAATATGGGCTACCCCTTTTAAGTAGAAATATTTTTTTAGACAATAAAAAAGATACAAAATATATTCAAAAACAATTAAAAAAAGCAATTAAACTTGCTAAAAAAAATGGAAGTGCAATAGCTATTGGGCATCCATATAATATTACTTTTGAAACACTTAAAAATTCAAAACACTTATTAAAAGATTTAGATTTGGTTTTCGTACAACAACTATGAAAAATACTCTTTTAGAAATTAATACAATTGATTTTCATATAAAAGAGTTAGATGCAATGAAAAAGTATCCAAAAGAGATATTTTTCATTGGAGATACAAAACTTCTAAACAAACGTAAGGTATCCATAGTGGGTACCAGAAAACCAAATCAATACACAAAACAATTTACACATGAACTAGCAAAAAAACTTTCTTTAAACAATATAATAGTAGTAAGTGGTGCGGCTATGGGTGTAGATGCTATTGCACACAATGGAGCAGGTACAAACAATACTATAGCCGTTGCAGGCACGGGATTGGATATAAGATATCCATCAATCAATAAAAACCTTATAGAATCAATTGAAAATGAGGGTTTAATATTAAGTCAATTTAAGCCATCAACACCCTCAACTAGGTACAATTTTCCAATAAGAAATGAACTTGTAGTTGC
>Ga0193956_1001133_pt1 | contig 10966 bp, 9 predicted proteins | sample BB_7_MG_FD_140358 | JGI IMG/M metagenome (GOLD analysis project Ga0193956, IMG submission 140358) | Microbial mat bacterial communities from the Broadkill River, Lewes, Delaware, United States - BB_7_MG | ecosystem: Environmental > Aquatic > Freshwater > River > Microbial mats | place: USA...
CTACATTACTTCCAATAATTGCTCCAATTGCCATATCTGCATTATTTGCTAAAGCAGCTTTAATTGATACTGTTAATTCAGGAAGACTTGTACCAAAAGCAACCAAAAACAATCCAATTATCCACTCACTTACACCAAACTCTCTTGCAATATTTCCAGCACTGTCAATTGCAAAATTTGCACCTCCCACAACAAATACAAATCCTATGAATAAAAAAATCAAAGTTTTACCCCATGCGAATTTTTCATCTTCTAACTCGTGATCTATACTATCAACTTGATTACTTTGTATTAAAAATAATAAATATGCGGCCATTAAACATAAGAATAAAATCCCATCTAACATACTTAATTTACCATCAATTCCCATCAAAATAAAAATCAATATTGGGAACAATGACCACGCAGAATCTTTTGCAAAAAGATCACGTGATGGTATTATATGTTTGGCTATTAAAAAAACAGCTCCCAATACTAGTGATATATTAAAAATAGTACTACCTATTACATTTGCAACAGCTATATCGCCACTGCCTTTTGCAGAAGCACTCATGCTTACTGCCATTTCTGGTAAGCTAGTACCAAGTGCAATCAACGTTGCACCTATAACAAAGGCTGAAATATTGAAGTGGAGTGCAATCTTTTCACTCTGATCAATAATAAAATCAGCACCATATATCAATGCAGACATTGATACAACAAATATTAATATATCCATTTAAACTATTCCTCGTTTGTTCTTACTATTAAACTAGCAGGTAAATTAAATTTGTTAATTACCTGCTCTTCTGCGTCTCTATGTTCTCCATTATCTACTTCATGGTCATAGCCAACTAAATGCAATAATCCATGTATAAATAATAAAGATAATTCGTCATTAAAACTATGTTTATAATTTTGCGATTTTTCTTCAACAAAATCAACAGATATGACGATACTTCCAATTGGCATATCCATATTTGGAATCTGCTCATAAGGAAAGCTCAATACATCAGTAGCTTTATCTTTTTTCCTAAATTCAAGATTTATCTCATGAATATAATCATTGTTACAAATGATAAGTTCTATGTCTTGCTTTGTTATAGAAGTTGCAATAGTTTGTAAAAACTCTAAGTCTATTTCACATTCAGTTTGATTATCTAAATCAATCTGATTAGCTTCATCGTCTAAATTATATTGCACAAGTTGTAATTCCAAGCTCTTTCATAACGGCTTCACAAAAGTCACCACTATCTCGAGGAATCCCTTCTGTTCCAAATTCTACAGAAAAGTTTCCAGCCTCTTCACTAATAGCACGTCTGATTACACTAGGATATAAGCCTGTTTGTTTTTCAATTTTTGCTATAGCTGCTTGAATAATATTTCTACTTGTATCGTTATTGTATTCGACACTCATTCTCATATACCCTTCTTCCATCTTTACATCTGCACACATATCTCTTAACATTGTTTTACCTTTATTTTATATTTGCTTTATCTTCAAATGTCTCTCTATCGTTCTCGTGATTTACTATATGTTTAGAAAATGTTTCTAACCAATTCCAGTAAGATTGAATATGTTCATGATCAACTTTACCTTCTACATTTTGCAATGATTCTTGCCAACACCCTAGCCATTCTGTTCTTGCTTTGTTTGGAATAGAAAACATCTCATGAGTTTTTACTTGATCAAAAACACCATCATACATTTTCAAATATCGGTCATCCCCTCCACACATCATCATAAAATAAGAACCATTTCTTTGTTTTATTACTTCTAGTTCATCCTCATCATCTGGAAAAAAGTGAGCTATATCACTATCAATTACTCTTGAATAAAAGTCATAAATCATCTCCATAAAACCTTTTTCAGTCAATTGATCTAAAAATTCTTTATTTGGATTTATAACCTCTGGTCTTTCTCCCATAATCGCTTTTGTAATTTTATAATCTACCATTTTCCCCTCTTCTGTGTATTTATTAATCGTAACTATCATTTTAGCTAATATATAACTAATAGCACATTAAAAAATATAAAATTTTCTATTTTTATTTACTATAAATGCAAGGGTTGTTACATTTTTTTTAATGATAGTCAATAAAAATGTTTAATAATTTAATAGATTATTAAATATAGCTTTTACTTATAAAAAAAGTAATGACTTAAGGTCAAAAAGTTGATGACCTAAAGTCAAAACTTGTTATAATTGCATTAATTACAGAAGAGAGGGTATACTCATGAAAAATTTAGCAATAGGTAAAAAACTTGGCTTAGTAGTAGCGATTGTCTCGCTACTTGCTTTAGCTGGTGGTTTTTTATTTTTAAATTGGTATTCAATGCAAATTGAAAATGAAATTGACAAAAAATTTGTAAAAGATTTACAAATAGAAACAAACGAAAAATTTAAACTTAAAAAAGATGTTGGAATATCAAATGCAGTTTCCGTAGCAAATGATGGTATGATCAAACAAGCTTTAATGCAAAACGATAGAGATATAGCAATTAAAAGTTTAAAAAATTTAGGAAAGAGTTTAAAAGCTTCTACTCCTTTTAAAAATGTTAAAGTACATGTACATACAAAAGATAACAAATCATTTGTTAGAATTTGGAAGCTTGGAAAGTTTGGTGATGATTTAAGTAGTTTTAGACATTCAATTGTGCAAGTAAATAGTTCTAAAAATGCAGTTAATACATTTGAGCTAGGAAAAGCTGGTTTATCACTACGATCTGTTGTTCCAGTAACTGCAAATGATGGTACTCATTTAGGATCATTGGAGTTTATGCAAGGATTAAATTCTGTGGCAAAAGCATTCAATAAAAATAATGATGGTTTTCTTTTACTTATGGATAAGAGAGTATCTTCAGTAAAACAATTTAAAACTGAAAATATCTATAAAACTAATTATATAATTTCTCAGAAATTTATCAATAAAGAGTTTTTAGCTGATGCACAAAATATTGATATAGCACAACTTTTACAAACTAAAAAATTTGAAACAGATAAGTTTTTATATACATCTATTGATGTGAAAGATTTTCGAGACAAAAAATTGGGTATTGCAATAGTAGGTAGTCCATTATCAAAAGTTAACGTTGCAGTAAATAGTGCACAAGAGATAATACATATCTCTCTTATACTTATACTTGTGATGATAATTTTTAATTTAATTGTAATTATGATTGCAGTTGGTAAAATTGTGGTTTTACCATTGGCTAGTTTTAACAAAAATATTGAAGAACTAATCCAAGATAATAATGGAAATACATCAATGAGAGTTCAAAAACAATCAAATGATGAATTAGGTGATGTAGCAGACAACTTCAACAGATATCTTGAAAAAATAGATAAGGGTATTCAAGAAGATTTAAAACTAATCGAAGAAGCAGAACTTGTTATGGAAAGAGCATCAAATGGTTGGTACAGTCAAAAAATTACAAGATCAACTTCGAACAAACAACTAAACATATTAAAACACAACATCAATAATATGTTAGACAATACAAAAGAAAGATTTATATCTATAAATACATTGTTAAAAAATTATACAAAACAAGACTTCACACAAGACCTTATGATTAATGGGGTAGAAAAAGATGGTGTATTTGATATATTTATCAAAGATGTTAATACACTTAAAAACTCAATCTGTGCTATGTTAATCGAAAACAAATCAAATGGATTGACACTACAAACTAGTTCAAATACTTTATTGGGAAATGTTGATAACTTAAACAATGCATCAAATGAAGCAGCTGCTTCTCTTGAAGAAACAGCTGCCGCAATTGAGCAAATCACAGCCAACATATCAAATACAACATCAAATGTTATAAAAATGTCTCAATTTGCACAAGAGCTAACAACAGAAGCAAACAATGGTCAAAACTTAGCAACAAAAACAAATGAATCAATGGATGAAATAAACAACGAAGTAACAGCAATCAATGAAGCTATATCAGTAATTGATCAAATCGCTTTCCAGACAAATATTCTTTCACTAAATGCAGCAGTAGAAGCTGCAACAGCAGGAGAAGCTGGAAAAGGATTTGCAGTTGTTGCTCAAGAGGTTCGAAATCTAGCTTCAAGATCAGCAGATGCCGCTAATGAGATCAAGATTTTAGTTTCAAATGCTATTGATAAAGCAAATGGAGGAAAAAGTATTGCAAATGATATGATAAATGGATATGAACACTTAAATAAAAGTATAAAAAATACCATTGAACTAATATCAGATATTGAGTCTTCATCAAAAGAGCAACAAACAGGTATTGAGCAGATTAACAATGTTGTAACTGAACTAGATCAACAAACACAACAAAATGCTTCTGTTGCTTCACAAACTAAAACAATAGCAGAACAAACACAACAAATTGCCAATACAATTATTGACGATGTTAACGAAAAAGAGTTTGTAGGAAAAGATAATGTACAAGAAAAGAAACTTAACAATAATTCAAATCAAACTACAAATTCATTTGCTCACACAGTTCCAAAACAAACAATTAAACAAGAAAGAAAACCGCAGGTAACTGGAAAAATAAAACCAGTGATATCTAACAATTCAGATGATGAGTGGGCTAGTTTTTAAACTAGTCCATTTAAAATAATTCTAACATCTTAACCACTTCATCAACTTCAAAACATTTTAAATTTGTTTTGACAGTTGGTTTTTGTGCAATTATGGCTTTTGTTATCCCTTGAGAGGAAGCTTCTTTAAGTCGTGTTTCCATACTATAAACATCTTTTATCTCACCAGTTAAACTCACCTCTCCTATAAATACAGATTCTTTAGAGATTGGTCTATTTCTAAAACTACTTATAATAGCGGCGATCACAGCTAAATCACAAGAACTTTCTTTAACTTTTATTCCGCCACTTATATTTATAAATACATCATATGCATTTAGTGGTAGATCAAGTTTTTTCTCAAGAAGAGCTAAAAGCATATTTAATCTGTTCGTATCAAATCCAGTCGCACTTCTCTTTGGATTTGGATAGGTTGATTCAGTTACTAGTGCTTGAACCTCAAGTATAAGTGCCCTACTCCCCTCAACTGCAACAGTTAAACAACTACCACTTTGTGGTTTTGTAGAATCAAAAAATCTTCTATTGATATCTTTAGCACTCTCTAAACCTTTTTGAGTCATCTCAAAAATCCCTATTTCGCTAGTACTTCCAAATCTATTTTTAAATCCTCTTAACATTCTTATCTCTTTACTACTTTCACCCTCAAAGTACAAAACAGTATCAACCATATGCTCTAATACCCTAGGACCTGCTATACTTCCATCTTTTGTAATATGACCGATAATAAACATCGCAATTTCAGATTCTTTTGCTTTTCTCATAAGTTCAAAGGTTATCTCTCTTACTTGAGATACACTTCCAGGAGCTGATGTAAGTTTGTCAGAATATATAGTTTGAATAGAATCTATGATGGCAACTTCATAGTCTTGTCTTAAAAGTTCATCTTGTATTGCTTCAAGAGATATCTCCGATAAAAGAAACAAGTCCTCTTCATTTGCATCAAGACGAGTAGCTCTCATTTTGATTTGGCCACCTGATTCTTCCCCAGAAACGTACAGTACTTTTTTTCCACTTTTAGCTAAATTTCCTGCAATTTTAAGTAAAAGTGTTGATTTACCAACTCCTGGACTTCCTCCTATTAAAGTCAAACTTCCAGGAACCAATCCTCCACCAAGAACCAAATCAAACTCTTCATTAAATGTAGAAAATCGTGTAACATTGTCTTGTTGTATTTGTGTTATTGGTGTAGCTTTTGAACTCTCTTTTGATACTTTGGCAACTTTTGCCATCACCTCTTTTTGTTCACTAGTTAACTCTATAAAACTATCCCATCCACCACAGCTTGGACATTTTCCAAGCCATTTTGCACTTTGTTCTCCACAATGTTGACATTCAAATGTTGATGATTTTTTCTTAGCCATATTTTAATCCTATTTTGTAATAGGAGAATTATAGTTAAATATTTTTAATTATTTGAAAAAAATTGCATTTTGTTAGTTATTTTTTTACAAACATCTTTTATATCGTTTTTTTCAAGGTCTAATTTTATAATAACTCTTAAAATTGCTTTTTTAACTGTAGGTTGTCGAATTGCTCCAATCAAATAACCATCTTCTATCAGTGTTTTTTGTATATCAATCACTTTTTTATTATCAGATATAACTACAGGAACAATTAAAGACTGTGTTTGAATGTTTAAATACTCACTAACCAAACTTTGATAATCTTTGATTTTTTGAGATATCTCTTTTTTATTTTTACGTATATATTTTAAACTTTCATAAGCCAATGCAATATCAAACAAAGATGGTGCAGTACTATAAATAATCGGTTTTGCTCTATTTTCTAAAAAAGATATGATATTAGCAGATGCTAAAATATAAGCACCATAACTACCATATGCTTTTCCAAGAGTTCCCATTTTTATGTGATTTGATTTTGGTTTAATATTGTGACAATCAAACCATCCTAAAAGATTTTCACCTATTACACCAGAACTGTGTGCTTCGTCTACTAATAATATTGCGTTGTATTTACTAGCAATATCATCAAACATCTTAGGTGCTATATCACCACTCATAGAATAAATACCCTCAATAGCAATAACCATTCTATTTGGAGTTCCATGTTTTTTTATTTTTTTAATTTTTGAAATCAAATCATCTATATCGTTGTGTTTAAAGGGGATAACTGTTCCTTGAACAAGTTTTGTAGCCATTATCCCACTTGCATGATAATCTTCATCTATAAACAAATAATCTTTTTTTCGTATCAAACTTTCGATCAAAGATATATTTGCTAAAAAACCACTACCAACAACCAATCCTGCTTCAAATTGATTATATTTACAAAGTTTTTTTTCAAATTTTTTATGAATATTTGAGTATCCATTTACAAGCATTGAAGCTTTAGGAGACAAATATTGTTCTTTTAAAACAGTTTCATAAGCCTTTTGAAAGAGCTCTTTATTGGTTGAAAGTCCTAAATAATCATTTGAGGCTAAATCTATCAAATTTTTATCATAAACTTGTCGAACTCTGAATCTATTTGCTTTTTTTATAATTTCTAATTCTGTTTTGTAATATTCCATAAATAAATTCTAGCATAACTAAAATAAAGAAATCAACTAAAAAACTATCAAAAGCAACTTATAATTAGTTTTTAAATATAATTCACGCACTTAACAAATAGGAGAAAATATGAAGACAAACGTTTCAATTGTTGGCGCAACTGGATATACAGGACTAGAACTTGTAAAAATACTTTTAAACCATCCGCAATTTAATATTACTTATATTGCAAACAGTAGTGGTGAGACAACAATTGACAGGCTTCATCCCTCTTTAACAAATGTTATCAATATGGAAGTTCACAAAGCAGATGCAAATGAGATAGCAAAAGTATCAGAAGTATGTTTTCTTGCTCTTCCACATAAAACATCAATGAGTTTTGCAAAAGAGCTTTTAAAACTTGGTGTAAAAGTAGTTGACTTGAGTGCTGATTATCGTTTGGAGTTAGAAACTTATGAAAAACATTATTGTCCGCATGAAGACAAAGACAATATTCCAAATTCAGTTTATGGATTACCAGAGTTTTACGAAGATGAGATAAAAAACTCATCATTAGTAGCAAATCCAGGTTGTTATCCAACAGCTACTTTACTTGCATTGATTCCGTTTGTAAAATATATAGATGCAAATACAAATATATTTGTAGATGCAAAAAGTGGTGTTAGTGGAGCAGGTAAAAAACTAAGCGAATTAACACAATTTGTAACTGTAAATGATAATATTTTTGCATACAATCCTATGAAACATAGACATATGCCTGAAATTCAAGAAAAAGTACAACTTATTGAAAATAAGAATTTAAAAGTAAACTTTGTACCACATCTTATTCCTGTAACTCGTGGTATGCTTGTAAGTATCTATGCAACTTTAAACACAGATATAGATGCCAAACAGATACTAAAAGACTATTACAAAGATAGTGAATTTGTACGTGTAAAAGATAGCTGTGTAGATATCAAGTCAACAGCAGGAACAAACTTTTGTGATATCTTTGTAGATCAAAATGATGATGCTATTTTTATAAACTCAAGTATTGATAATCTTCTTCGTGGAGCTTCATCTCAAGCTGTAGTAAATGCAAACTTAATGTGTGGATTTGATGCAAATGCAGGGATCAATAAGATATCTTACGTTCCTTAATTGATGACTATAGAAGAAAATCATACACGAGGAAAATGCTACAACTGCTATAGACCAAAAAGCAGTTGTATGTGTGAGTATATAAATCAAATAGAAACAAATACCCAATTTATCATTCTTATGCACCCAAAAGAATTTAAAAAAACAAAAAATGGAACTGGGCACTTTACACATCTATCTTTGCCAAACTCCAAAATTTATATTGGAATAGATTTTACAAATCACGATGAGATAAATGCAATTTTAAATGACACCAACAATAACTGTTTAGTTCTTTATCCTCATAAAAATAGTATCAAACTCAATACTCAAACTATTCAAGAGAAAAAGAAAAAAAATGTACTATTTATCATCGATTCTACATGGCCATGCTCTAGAAAAATATTGGCTTGTAGTAAGAATATAAAAGATTTACCAAAAGTAAGTTTTATACATGACAAGACTTCACAGTTTAAGATAAAAACACAACCAAATGAATACTGCTTGTCAACTATGGAATCAACTCTTTGTATCCTTGAACTTCTTAATAATCATAAAATAGAAAATATCAAAACAGAGTATTTTGAAACCTTTTTAAAGCCTTTTGAAAAAATGGTCGAGTATCAAGTTACTTGTGCTAAAGAACCAAATGGAAGAGAACCAAGATTTTTAAAAAGGGATAAACTCGTATAGTTTATCCTCTTTTAGACAGTTTTATTAGCAGGTAAGCTGATTGTAAATTGTGCTCCATATTGTTCAATATCATTAAATACATATTTTTTGTTTTTAACTTGAATATCACCATTCATCCCAACAGTAATAATATGATGCGTCATATTTAATCCCAAGCCAGTACCTCCAGATTTATCTTTTGTTGTAACATATGGATCAAATATCTTAGGAATCATCTCTTTTGAAATACCGCCTGCATTATCTTTAAATTTTATCACAACTGTATCTTTTGTTTTTTTAACTGTGATAAAAATCAATCTATCATTTTGGGGATAGTTAATAAGAATATCTTTTGAATTATTAAAAATATTTATAAAACATTGAATAACTTCATTTGGATAACCTTCCAAAGTTATATCACTATCTACATCCAATATAAGTTGGATATTGTTACTTTGAACTGATGGTGTTATTAAATTTATAAAGCCATCAATCATATCTTTTACATTAAAAATCTCTAACGTTCTATCACCTTTTATAAAATTTTTAAATTCATCAATAGTTTGTGAAAGATACTGTGCCTTATCATTTATCATTTCACATGTATCATAAAAAATATCATCAGTAAGTACATTGGACTTTTTGTTAGATATCATATTACTTGTACTGCTTGATATCACAGATAAAGGCTCTCTCCATTGATGAGCAATATTTCCTACCATCTCACCTATTGCAACGAGTTTGTTTTGTTGTATTAAAACTTTTTGTTGTTTTGAATTTTCTATATTTTTTTGATTTACTTTACTCTCTAAGCTATCAATATTTTCTTCAATTGTTGTAACCATCTTATTTAAGTCATCAGATAGTGCCCCTATCTCATCTCTTTGATTAAGTTTTGATCTAATTTTATAGTTACCTGAAGTGACTTTTTTAGCAAAATTAGATAATTTTGTAATTGGCCGTAAAAGATTTCTCAAAAATAAATAACTATAAAGTGTAGCTATAAGTAGAAAAACTGAAGCAATTATCAATATATATTGAGTGATACCTCTAGAAGATTCTTTAAAATCATCTAAGCAAACTGCTGAACTCACATACCAATCTAACTCAGGAATATATTCAACCCAAGCTACTTTATCAATAAGAGTATTTACAGTACCCAGTCGAGAGTCTCTCTTATAATATAAAGACTTGTTTTTTGTTTTAGATGCCAATACCAACTCTTCAAACATAGTTTTTTTAGTAATTGGATTTTTTATATTTTTTAGGGTTCTATTCTTAAATTTATTGTTTGGATGGATTACTATTTCACCTTTAGAATTAAAAATATACAAATATCCTGTTTTACCTATTTTTGTAGTATTTATTACTGATTCTAACTGTTTTTTTAACTCATCTTTTCTTTTTTGGACCTCTTTATTTATATCATCTATATATACACCCGTACCAATTATAAGATTCCATTTTGGAAAAGATTTAACAAATGATATTTTTGGCTGAGGCTCTTTTTCCCCTGGTTTTGACCAAGAATATGCCACATAGCCCTCTTTGTCTTGACGAGCAACTTTTACCATCTCATTAAATAAGTATACACCTTTTGCATCTTTATATTCACTTAGATTTTGTCCTACTAAGCTTGGATTGAAAGGATGCATTATCATTTTTGGTTCATAGTCATTTACCCAAAAGTATCCATCTTTTCCATATCTAACTTTTTTAATTGATTCTAAGATATCTTTTTGAAGAGTATTTTTATCTATATTTTTATCATTGGCTTTTAAGAACACTATAGACCACACAGAATCAGTAATATTTTTTAATTTATCTTTGTGTCTTTTTAAAGCATCTTTTTTATAACTCTCTAAATCTTTATGAACATTTTTTGTAAGTATCACTATCTTAGATAAGTTTTCTCTAGCACTTTTTTCTTCTAAGTCCTGAATATGTTCATCAATCTTAGGTACAATAAATGCACTAATTGTAATCGTATATACTATAATCATACTAATAACAATAAGCATCGCTTTTCTAAATATGGACATTCGGTACATTACAAATCCTTAACTATAAATATAAGTTAATTGTATAGTAAAGTATTTA
>Ga0193956_1001134_pt1 | contig 10944 bp, 11 predicted proteins | sample BB_7_MG_FD_140358 | JGI IMG/M metagenome (GOLD analysis project Ga0193956, IMG submission 140358) | Microbial mat bacterial communities from the Broadkill River, Lewes, Delaware, United States - BB_7_MG | ecosystem: Environmental > Aquatic > Freshwater > River > Microbial mats | place: USA...
TATGACGAATATGGTTCATTAGTTTATTCATTTATTGATACAGTTAATATATTACAACCTTATTATGTAATTAGAGCTGTTGGTGGTTTAATGTATCTTGTTGGTTTCTTTATGTTTGCTTACAATATGTATAAAACAGCAACTTGTGGTAGAATTCTTGATAAAGAACCTACAAACGCATCGCCTATGGGCGCTTAAGAAGGGGAGGAAAAAATTATGTTTCATTGGTTAGAACAAAGACCGTTTTTCTTCGCTGTTGGTGTATTTTTAACGATTGCTTTTGCAGGGATAATTGAAGTTATTCCAGATTTTGCTAAAGCCTCTCAACCTTTAGTTGGTACAAAACCTTACAGTGTATTAGAATTAGCTGGAAGACAAGTATATATCAAAGATAGTTGTAATGCTTGTCATTCACAATTAATTAGACCATTTAAATCTGAAACAGATAGATATGGTATGTATTCATTATCTGGTGAGTACGCTTATGATAGACCATTTTTATGGGGATCAAAAAGAACTGGTCCAGATTTAATGAGAGTTGGTAACTATAGAACTACTGATTGGCACGAAAACCATATGATGGCTCCTGCTGACGTTGTTCCTGGTACAGTTATGCCAGCATATCCTCATATGTTTACAAATAAAGCTGATATTGCTACTGCATATGCAAATGCTAATACTCAAAAACAAGTATTCGCAGTACCATATGATCAAGCAAATATGCCTACATTAGGTTCTTGGCCAGAAGCACAAAAAAGTGCTTTAGAAGAAGCTAAACTTATTGTTGCTGATATGAAAAATCAAGCTGTAAAAGATGCTGTGGCAAATGGTGAGATTCCTGAAATTGTTGCTATGATTGCATATTTAAATTCTCTAAAATAAAAAAGGTTTAAAATGGAATACGAATCATTAATGACAATTCAAGGATACGCAAAATTCGCAATGTTGACATTTGTGTTTATCGTATTTTATAGTTACGCATACTCTATGTACAAAAGGGATAAAAAAGGTGAGAGGGATTATGAGAAGTACTCTAACCTTGTCCTTGATGATAATATAGAGTCGAAACCTTTGGAAGATAGAGAAAATAAAGAAGAAATAAAAAAAGGAGAAAAATAGTATGAGATCTATGGTAATAGGTGGTATTATTCTAATCGTAGCATTGATGGCAGGAACTTACTTTATGGCGGGTGACTCTTTTCAGCTAGGTGAAGATTATATCAATGACCTTACAATGTTAGCTGGACTAGCTATTATAGGTATTACAGTATTTGTAGCATTAAAATATGTTAATCAAATTAAAAATGATACTGCTACAGGTGATTTAGCCGAAGAAAACTGGGACGGTATTGGTGAATACACAAATCCAATTCCATCAGGTTGGGGACTAATGTTTATAGGGACAATTGTTTGGATGTTTTGGTACTTTTTTATAGGGTATCCAACAAATCAATTTTCTCAAATTGGTCAATATAATGAAGAAACTTTAGAACATGAAGCAAAATTTGAATCAAAATGGGCGAACATTTCTGGTACAGATTTGGTAAACATGGGTGAGTCAGTATTTTTAGTACAATGTGCTCCATGTCATGGTGTAGATGCAGAAGGTATTGAAGGTAAAGCTCAAGATTTAACAAAAAGAATCTCTAAAGCTTCAGTTCTTGAAGTTCTTGCTAAAGGTGGAAACAACTTTAAAACTGATTTTGCAGGTGGTATGCCAGCTGGTTTAGTTAGTGGTGCTGATGCTGAGTCTGTTGCTTCATTTGTTGCAGGTGGTTTAAAAGGTAGCAATGAAGTATTTAATACTATGTGTGCTTCTTGTCACGGTGCTAATGGTGAAGGTATGGCTTATGTAGCTCCAAATATTAAATCATATAGTGATGATTTAATTGCAAGTGTACTTAAAGATGGTAAAAAATCTAGTATTGGTACAATGCCTGCATTTAAAGATGGTAGATTAACTGAGACACAAATTAAATCAGTTGCAAATTATCTTAGAAGTATAGGAGAGTAATATGGCTGGAAATACACAAATTGACCCAAAAACAGAAGGTGGTTTATTTAGCTTAATGCATGGTATTACAGGAATGTTAGTTGCAACAGTATTGTTATTGTCAATTCTTGCTGGATTAACTATTTTGGGTATTGGGGCGCAAGCAAATAATGCAACAAATTTTTATGATATAAACAGAGACTTAAATGGTATAAAATTTAATAGTCCTGAAAATCATAAACAATGGATCAACAAGTAAAGGATAAAAGATGGACAAAATTATAGGATGGCTATTAGTAGTTTCTGCAGTAGCGACAGTTTATTTATCATATCTAGATCCTACAAGAGTATTTGTTGGATAGTATTTGATAATCTAATTATCAAAAGAGGGGAGATGTTTTCATCTCCCTTTTTTTTGTAAAATTAAAATATAAGCTAAACTAGTTAATTTTAGTTTATATTTTGATTTATTATTAAGTATAAGTTTAGTAATATCGGCTAACTTTAGGCTATAAAAGGAAAATATTTGAAATTAAAAATAATACTACTATTTGTATTTATAGTAACAACATTAAATGCAACACCTACAAAATTTATAATAAATCATGATGGTTTATTAGATCAAAGAGCTCAAACAAAAATTAATCAAATAGGTATTGAGGTACAAAATAAACTTCAGTCAAATCTTTATGTATATATTATTGAAAATAATGGAATAGATATGAAGACAGCAAGAGAAGAAAGAATCAATAAAATAAGAGAATTTGATAAGAAAATTTTAAAAGACTTACGAGGTTCTTATGCTGTTTTAATATTATCAATTGATCAAATGTATGCAAATATCTTATCATCTGAGGATTTAAAAGATAAAATTGACAAGCGAGATATTTTAGATGGTTATGTTATACCTTTGCTTGCTTCAAAAGACAAAAATACACTATTTGCAAAAACAAGTGCAGCGACTTTAAATGGTTATGCTCAGATTGCTGATAGTTTAGCGGAACAAAATGATATTAAACTAGAATCTAGTATAGGTAGTGAGGGTAAAACTGCAAGTACTATATGGAGAGTATTTATGTACTCTTTAGTTCTAATTGGAATTGTTTCATATGTATTTATAATATTAAGAGAAAAGAAGATTATTAAAAATGGCTAATACTGAAAAAAAACCAATGAGTAAAGTTTTAATATATACATTATTTATATTAAAATTCATATTAGGTTTGGGTTTAATTTATTGGACTGTTTATATGACACTACAGTCAGATGTAGGGCAAGATGATGATAAAGCGTTTTTAAGTACTTATCATGAAGTTGATGATAACTTTAACAATATAATAATTGAAAATAGTAAGTTTGAACAAAAATACAATGTAAAATTTATTTTTAATGAAGAAACTATTATTGGACTTTCTCACAATGATATATTTTTGTCTCAACGATCAATTAAATCAAGAAAAACTAGAAAAAATATGATTAATGTTGGTAACAATAAGTTTAGTATTTATGTTCAAGATAAAGATGGGAATATCATAACTAATAAAAAAATTGAAATACTTGTAACAAAAAATACAAATCACTTAGAAGATGTAGAATTAAAATTTAACAATGAAGATACAAAAGAGTTTCAAGTAAAAAGTAAAGGTTACTGGAATATTACAGGTGTAATCGAAGTCGATGGAAAAAGAGGTAGATTCTATATCAAAACAAATGCTTCAGATAAATCAAAATAATTCTCTTGTAGTTCTCCCAACTTCAAGAGCCATAAGAGAACATATAAGTTCATTAAAAAATACAAATCAATTACTACAAAAATATATAACAATAGGAGACCTTTTTCAAAGGTCTGTAATTGATAATCAAAACAGAAAACAAATCGATAAAAATCTTAAAATTTTATATTTAAAAGAAGCGATACAAAATTGTAATATTGAACAGCTTGGATTTTCAAGAGATTTTAGTACTTTTTTAAAACAAAGTGAATATATATTTCGATTCTTTTTAGAAACGGCAAATGAATACGTAGAGTTTGAAAAGTTACTTGAGTTTGATACATATATCCTTTATAGTGATCACATAGAGATACTTAAAGAGATACACAAAAACTATTTAGATATTTTGGATCAAAATAATTATACTGATAATATATTGATGCCTAGTTCTTATAAAATAAATGAAGAGTATCTTTTACAGTTTGATGCAATCACTATATATCTTGAGGGATATTTGAGTTCTTATGAGTTTAATATCGTAAGTGATGTATCAAAACTTATTAATACAAATATAATCATAACTATCAATGAATTTAATCAAAAAAATATCAAACTTTTTGAAACTATAGAAGATGAGTTAGATGTTAATTTTAAATACGAAATAGATTTAACAAATAATATTGTTGTAAGTAGTACAGAGTTGATGCAAGATAAAAAAGATATAGTGATATCTCCTATATCTTCCCAACTTGAGCAAATAGCTTTTATAAAGTATCAAATAACGCAGATGAATCAAAAAGGTATAGATGCTAGTCGTATAGCAGTAATCGTGCCAAATGAGCAAATATCGTCATCTTTAGAGCTATTTGATGATGAACATTATTTTAACTTTGCTATGGGTAGAGGGATACGTAATCATAAAATCATTCAAGTACTAAAACTTATCAATAAAATTCTTGTAGATAAAGAACCAAAAGATGATGAGTCATTTAAATTTTTGGGCATTCTTAAAGAAGATTTTGAATCAAAGTTTGCTAACAACTGGAATAAAACTTGTACCAAAGAGATATTTGATGATATTGTAAATTATCTATTTTTATTTGAAGAAGATGAGGAGGTACTTGAAAAACTTGAAGAGTCAAGACTTACTTTAGAAGTACTACTTTTTACAAATATAAGTTCTAGTGAAACTATTAAAGTCAAAGAGTTTTTAAAACTTTTGATAAATCAAATCTCAACTATAACAATCGATGATGTAAATGGTGGGAAAATAACTGTTTTAGGTATTCTTGAAACTCGAGCAATAGAGTTTGATGGTATTATAGTAGTTGATTTTAATGATGATAAAATACCAAAAGTAAGTGTCAAAGATAAGTTTATATCTACAAATATCAAGCAACTTGCTTCTTTACCGACTTCTGCTGATAGAGAAAATTTACAAAGATATTATTATAAAAAGATATTTGATGGGGCATCCCAAACTGCTATTTGTTATATCGATGATGAATCGTCTGTGATGAGTAGATTTATTGTACAGCTATTTCCTAACTATAAAGAGTATTTAGTTAAAAAAGATTACAAGTCTATTTTATACAATCAAAGTAATTTTACTCACTATCACAATGAAATTATTTTGGATATTGACCTATCTAAAGAGCAATGGTCTGCAACTTCATTTAAATCATATTTACAATGTAAAAGAAAGTATTATTATAATTATATAGCAAAAATTAAAGAGCATACAATTAGTATAAAACCGCAGTCCTTTGAAGTAGGAAGTATCATACACGATGCATTGGAGGCTGCTGTAAAAAATAATAACTTGACCAAAGAGTTTGTAAATAACTTTTTTACAACATTTCAAAAAAACAATCCTTATTTAGTTTTAGAGTTAGAACTTTGGAAAAAGAAACTTGAGAAGTTTTATGAGTTTGAAACTACAAGAATAAACAATGGTATATTTATCCATGAGGTAGAAAAACCATTTAATCTACAATACAATGGTATAACAATAAAAGGAAAAATAGATAGAATTGATAAATATCCAGATAATACTTACGAGATATTGGACTATAAAACGTCATCGAGTTTAAAAATTGATACAATTAAAAACTATGAAGAATCAACAGATTTTCAACTTGAATTTTACTATTTATCTCAAAGAGATAAGATGATAAAAAATGTTGCTTATTATACTTTGAGTGATTGTAGCATAAAAGGTGAAGTTGTTTTAAAAGAGAAGTTAGAGTTATTGGATATTCATTTTAAAGCTCTACATACTTCAACAGTTAATTTTAAACTCACTGAAAACTTATCTAATTGCCAGTTTTGTGCTTATAAGACTATTTGTCAAAGGGATTGATTATCAAAAATATATTTAAATCAAAAAAAGTATTACTATACGTGATGGCAGTATCTATGATGTTTTCATTTTCTGCATGGATGAGTTTATTGAATAATTTTGTAATAGAAGTTGCTTCATTTGACGGTAGCCAAATAGGAATGCTTCAGAGTCTAAGAGAGATTCCTGGATTTTTAGCCTTTACTGTTGTCCTTGCAACTATCATTATAGCCCAACAAAGACTAGCATATATATCTATAATATTATTGGGAATCGGAACTGCTTTGACGGGAGTTTTTCCAAGTGTTTTTGGCTTGTACATTACTACTATAGTTATGTCTACAGGGTTTCATTATTTAGAAACACTTAATCAGTCTTTATCTTTACAATGGTTAAATAAAAAAGAAGCTCCCGTTGTCCTTGGTCAAATTACAGCAGCTAAATCATTTACAGGTTTGATAGTATTTGCTTTAATCTATGTGATGATGAAGTTTTATAGTGTTGAGTATAAAGAGGTGTATCTATTTTTTGGGGGAGTTACATTTTTTATAGGTATTTTTTCTTGGATTGCATTTGAGCATTTTAAAGAAGAGGTTGTGCAAGATAAGAAAATACGACTTAAAAAAGAGTATTGGCTTTATTATTTACTTACATTTCTTGCAGGTGCAAGAAGACAAATATTTGTAGTGTTTGCAGGTTTTTTACTTGTAGAAAAATTTGGTGTAGATATACACAATATGGTGATACTTTTACTTATAAATTCTATTTTAAATATATACTTAGCTCCAAAAATTGGTAAGTTTATCTCTTTATTTGGTGAAAGAATAACTTTAAAAGTTGAGTATATTGGATTGTTACTAGTATTTACCTCGTATGCTTTTGTAGATAATTTGTATTTGGCATATTTCCTTTTTATTATAGACCATCTTTTATTTTCAATGGCAATAGCTCTTAAAACATATTTTCAAAAGATAGCAGATCCAAAAGATATAGCAAGTGCTAGTGCTGTTAGTTTTACTATCAATCATGTAGCGGCTGTAATACTTCCCGTATTATTAGGAATAGTTTGGTTATATTCTCATTCTTTAGTATTTTTAATAGGTTCTTTGATTGCAATCAGTTCTTTTGCATTATCTTTTTTAATACCAGTAGAACCTCGACAGGGATATGAAACTACTTTAGTAAAATAGTAGTTATAACCAAACTCCCTTGATACTATAACCACAATTATTACAAGTACTATTAGTATCAAGATTGTTTAGCACATTATTTCCTATATGTCCATTTCTACTTATAACTTTTTCATTGCATTTTGGACAGTAGGTTGATTCATAATCTTCATTGTCAAAGTTACCAATAAATACATACTCCAATCCCTCCTCTTTTGCTATATTGTAAGCTTTGTATAAAGTTTTGCTTGGTGTTCTTTGTATATCTTGCATTTTATACATTGGATGAAATGCTGAGATATGCCAAGGGATAGATTTATCAACACTTACTATAAATTTAGCTATTTCTCTTATCTCTTCTTCTGAATCATTTTGATTTGGAATGAGTAAAGTAGTTATCTCTATCCATATATTCTTAGAATGAGCGTATTTGATACATTCTAGTACTGGTTTGAGTTTTGCTCCACAGATATTTTTATAAAATTCATTGCTAAAACTTTTTAGGTCTATATTCATACCATCAATATATGGTTCAAGTAAATCAATAGCTTTATTTGTTTCATATCCACTAGTAACATAGATATTTTTTATTTCATTTTCGTGTGCTAATTTAGCTATATCATACGTGTATTCAAAAAATATCACAGGTTCGTTGTATGTGTATGCTATAGATTCACATCTATTTTGAAGGGTAAGTTCTACTATTTTTTTAGGTGAGAGTTCATCACCAATTATTTGATTATCATTTTCTTGTGGATATTGCGATATTGTATGATTTTGACAAAATTTACATGAAAAATTACATCCAACAGTTCCAATAGATAATGCTTTGCTTTGTGGTAAAAAATGAAACATGGGTTTTTTTTCTATTGGATCAATATTTGCGGCGGCTACTTTTCCATATACTAAAAGTTTGAGTTCCCCATCTTGTACTTGACGAACACTACATACCCCATATTCACCTTCTTGTAAAGTACAAACTTGAGAACACGCTTCACACAATATTTTACCAGATTGGAGCTTTTTACTTAACCATGCTGTTTGAATCATAATCTTACCTTTACAAATATAGTTTATCATAAAATATAATGAGAATAAATAAAACTTTTGATAAACTTCTCTCATGAGAATTATGCTATTTACTACAATTTTTTTAAGTGTTTTTGTTTTATTGAATCTTTATATATCAAAACGACTTATTTCCAAACTAGATTTAAATGATAGAATAAAAAAATATCTTAATATATTTTTGATTATAAATTTTATTGGGATTATTGGATATATGTTTGCAAGGTATTCTGTATCAATACCAAATTGGCTTTATTTTTTATTTTCAATTCCCATAGGAATAGTATTTTTACTTTTTTGTACAACTTTGATATATGATATTTCACGAGTATTTTTAAATAAAATCCCAATATCAACTGAAAGAAGAAAGTTTTTTAAAAAATCACTTGATATCTCCTCCTTAGCTCTTGCTACTGGATTGACTAGTAGGGCACTATATGAAGCAAAGACGGTTGAGCTTGAACGTGTAGATATAAAAATCAAAAATTTACAAAAAGAGTATAAAATAGTACAGTTAAGTGATGTTCATATTGGTGGATTAATAGATGCTAAGTTTATCAAAAATATTGTAAATAGAGTAAATAAACTAAAACCTGATTTAGTTGTAATTACGGGTGATTTAGTGGATGTTGATATAAAGTATGCAAGAAAAGCTTTATATGAACTAAAAAGTTTATCTTCTACTTATGGTACATATTTTATTGCTGGAAATCATGAGTATTTTCACGGACTTCAAAAAATAATAAAAGAGATAAAAAATTTAGGTATAACAGTACTGGAAAATCAAAATGTTTATATAGGAGAGGAGGGTGTTGGATTTAATTTAGCTGGTGTTTATGATATCATGGGATATCGTATGGAACAATATGAACCAGACTTGCAAAAAGCACTAAAAAATAAACAAGATGCCCCCACAGTTTTACTTGCACATCAACCAAAATACATAGAAGAGGTTGAATCTGGAGTAGACTTGATATTAAGTGGACACACTCATGGTGGACAACTTTATCCTTTTAAGTTTTTAGTAAAATTACAACAACCATATGTCAAAGGACTTCATCAACACAACAAAGACTTACAAATATATGTAAACAAAGGGACAGGGTTCTGGGGACCACCAATGCGGTTGGGAGCTAGCTCGGAGATAACTGAGATTACAATTAAATCAGATTGATATTAATATCCAATTATAATTTGCTTTGATATAATTCATCTATATTAAATAAAGGCAAGGTATAAATATTTGCAACCATTTTTAGCTCTAAAAGCCAGTGCGGGTAGTGGTAAAACATTTGCTTTGACTGTTCGATATATATCATTACTTCTTCTTGATGCAAATCCAAAAGAGATACTCACTCTTACATTTACAAATAAAGCCGCCGCTCAGATGGCTCAAAGAATTTATGATACTTTACTTACTCTTGGTGATGACAAAGCTATTTTAGATGCTATTGTTGAAGAGACAAATCTTAGTGTTCAAGATATTATGAATAAAAAACAAGGTTTGATAAAAAACTTCATAACTTCAGAGCTTGCTATCCATACAATTGATAAATTTATCAATAAAATTTTACGTGAATTTAGTGGATATATTGGAATCAATGATGACTTTTCTATTAAGTTTGATGATGAAGAGTTGCTATTGTATAAGTTCTTGCTATCTTTGGATGAAAAACAGTTTGATACTTTAATCTCTTTTGCTCATAGTGAAAATAAAAGATTAAATAGTATCGTTGAACTTTTTAAAGTACTCATTGATAAAAATGAGAAGTTGGAAACTGTTGCGTTTACTATCGAGCAGTTTAGTGCTGTAAAAGTGGCTATTTTAGAAGATGCAAATGTTATCAAAAGTTTTATAGATAAAAGTGCAGTTTCAAAGTCTGGATACAATGCTGTTGACTTTAAAAATATAGATGAGCTTTTAGACAAAGGGAAAACTTGGCTTACAAAAGATAGTTTAGGTGAATTTACATATTTTAAAAAAGCAAAACCACCACAAGAGTTAGATGACAATCTAAACTCACTAAAACAAAATATCACTTTGTATTATCAGATACAAGAGAGTTTTACTCTGAAAAATCTTTTTGAAATTTTTGGTGATTTTCAAGAGTTTAGAACAAGTTATAATAATAAAAGAAATTCACTAGAGTTTAGTGATATTACAAATATTGTATATAAACTTTTAAATAACCATATCAATAAAGACTTTTTGTATTTCAGACTCGATACAAAATACAATCATATTTTAATAGATGAGTTTCAAGATACATCAACTTTACAGTTTAAAATTTTGCATTATTTAATCGATGAAATCATATCTGGAAATCCAGAAGTTTATAAGACATTTTTTTATGTTGGAGATACGAAACAGTCTATTTATAGATTTAGAGGTGGGACGAAAGAGCTTTTTGATTATGTTGCAAAACTATTTTCTCCTATGCTTGAAGTAAAGCTTCTAGATACAAACTATAGAAGTAGTCAAAATGTTGTAAAGTTTGTAAATGACACGTTTTTGGATTTAAAAACCTATGATTATGATGAACAATTTGTAAAGTCAGATGTCAAAGGTTTTGTTGAAGTTGTGGGAGTTTCAAGTGAAAAAGAGGAACTATATGATGATGTATATAAAAAAGTTGATGAGCTTTTAAACAAAGGTGTAGA
>Ga0193956_1001141_pt1 | contig 10897 bp, 5 predicted proteins | sample BB_7_MG_FD_140358 | JGI IMG/M metagenome (GOLD analysis project Ga0193956, IMG submission 140358) | Microbial mat bacterial communities from the Broadkill River, Lewes, Delaware, United States - BB_7_MG | ecosystem: Environmental > Aquatic > Freshwater > River > Microbial mats | place: USA...
CATAATAGAATTTTCTATAAAAAATAATTGGCTTAACTGCGGATATAAAAATGCTGATTTACAAAATATTGATTCAATAAAAAAAGACACACCTTTGTATTTTGGCAATTTATTTTATAAAAATATTTTTTTTAAATATAATGATAAAAAAATTTTAATAATTAGAAATAATAAAATTTCTGATTATTATACAGATAATAAGCTAAAAGTAGATTATATAATTTTATCAAATAATATTTATATAAATATAGAAGATATTGATTTGCTTTTTGATTTTGATAAAATAATTTTTGATTCTTCAAATAAATATTGGCGAATAGAAAAATGGATTGAAGAATGTGAACAGCTTGGTTTAGATTATTTTTCTGTTTCAAATTCAGGAGTTTTTGAAATAAATTTATAATATTATGAAACTATGACTTGAAAACCGAATTGTCTGAATGTTTTTTCATCTTTATAAAAGCATAAATATAAATTATTATAATATATGGAATAAAAGTAAGTAGCATAATTTCGTTTTCGCTCATTAAAATAAAATCATAAATTCCGTGTAAAACAATTGGAACAACTAAAGATAAAGCAAGATATAATTTCTTTTTATCTGAAAATTTTGCTAATGCAAAAAAGTATCCCATATTTATTCCCAAAAGTGCATGCAAAGGAACTGCTGTAAATATTCGCAAAATAGCTGTTTCTAAACCATTTGTAAACACATATAAAATATTTTCTACTGCCGCAAACCCCATTGCAATAAAAACAGCATAAACAATTCCATCAAAAAGTTCGTTAAAATTTTTATTTTTCCATATAAAAAAATACAACACAGCAAACTTAAATAACTCTTCTGTTAAAGCAGCAACAACAAAAGCGGTGTAAAAAACATTTGAAATTTGCCACGAATTTTTGAAATAATTAAAATTCCAAATACCTATTAACCAAGTTTCTAAATAATATAGAGGCAAAGTTATAACAGCACCAAATATGAATGATAAAATCAACAATTGGATAGGTTCTTTTTCATATTTATCTCTAAAATAAATATAAAATAATATAGTAAAAATAGGTGCTAATGCAACAATAACAAGAAACATTTATATTTTGGAATAAGGTAAAATTATAAAATAATTTAATACAGCTTTATAACTGAAAATCAATATATAATATCAAAAATGAAATTTAAAATCAAAATTTAAAACATATAATTGTCAAAATTAATTATATTTATTTAACTTTGGAATTATTTTAAAATTAAAATTAAAATTTATGGAAAAAAAACTAAAGCCATCAGATTTTACAAATGGGACTTATTCTGGAAAATTTCTTACGGAAATAGCTATTAAATTTTTAATAAAGTTATTTGATTTACAGAAGGTTAATAAAATATATCGTAAAAATATAGATAAAGAAGGTTTGGAATTTATTAATTCAGTTATTGAAGAATTAGAAATAGATTTTGAAATAGATGAAAAAGACTTAAAAAAAATCCCCAAAGATGGTGCATTTATTACCATATCTAACTATCCGCTTGGCGGTTTGGACGCAATGCTACTAATGAAAATAATTTCGGAAGTGCGGCCTGATTATAAATTTACAATAAGCAAAACATTTCATAAAATCAAGCCACTTAGAGACTTATCTTTCCCGATAAATATAGATAAAAACAATTTAGAAGAGTCAAATTTTATTGGGATAAAGAAATCGCTTGAGCATCTTGAAGCAGGAAATCCTTTAGGCATGTTTCCGGCAGGTCGTGCATCTACTTATCACAGAGACATTAAGACTGTTACAGACGAAAAATGGAATCCTCAAATTATAAAATTTATCAAAAACGCCAAAGTGCCAGTTGTTCCTATTTATTTTCAAAATATTAATTCAATTTTTTACCATATTCTTGGAAATATTCACCCGCTTTTGCAAGCGGCAAGGCTACAAAAAGAATTTTTTAAAAAGAAAAAGAAAAAATTAAAAATAAGAATAGGAAACAAAATAACAGTTGAACAGCAAGAGAACTTTCCAGATAACTTAATGTTTGGCAGGTTTTTACGTGCAAAAACGTATGCACTTGGAACAACACTTGAAGTCAATAATTTCTTTCGTCCTCGTTTTCCTCAAAGAGTAAAGCGAGAGGAAAAAATAATTGACCCAGTAGATACACAAATAATAAAACAACAAATAGATAGTGTAAAAAAAGAAAATCTACTTTTTTCAAGTAGCCATTTTGACGTTATTAGTGCCACGGCAGACCTTATGCCAGATGTGCTTACAGAACTCGGACGACTGCGAGAAATTACTTTCCGAGAAATTGGAGAAGGCACTAACCAAAGCTCTGATGTAGATGAGTTTGACTTATATTATCATCATCTTATTATTTGGGATAACGAAAATAATAAAATTGTTGGAGCTTTTAGAGTTGGCAAAGGCAAAGAAATTTTAGCACAATACGGATTGTCAGGCTTTTATGTAAGTTCTTTATTTAATTTAAAGGAAGGACTTTATCCTATTTTGGAAGATTCTATTGAGCTTGGCAGGTCGTTTATTGTAAAAGAATATCAGCGTAAACCTCTGTCGCTGTTTCTTTTATGGAAGGGTATTTTGTATTTTATGCTAAAAAACTCTGATTATCGTTATATGATTGGTCCTGTTAGTATTAGCAACGAATTTTCTAAACTTTCCAAAAATTTAATAGTAGAATTTTTTCAACAAAATCACTACGACGAAAAAATTGCCAAGTTAGTAGAGCCTCGCAACGATTTTAAAGTTTCTATTGATTACAATGTAGATAACAAGCTACTACTTAGAGATATAGATGGAAATATAAATAAACTTGACCGCTACATAAAAGAAATTGAGCCACGTTTTAGTATGCCTGTTTTGCTTAAAAAATATATTGGTATGAATGCCAAAATGATTGGTTTTAATGTAGATCCAAACTTTAACGATTGCCTTGACGGCTTAATAATTGTAGATAGTTTTGATGTGCCATTAAAAGTTGTGCGTTCTTTGTCCAAAGAAATTAACGACGACACAATTCTTGAAAGATTTAAAATTGATAAGTTTCAAAGTTTAGTTAAAGGATAATTTGTGTCTAATTTTATAATTGTTAAATTGTTTTATTGGTCAATTTAACGATTCTTACTGTAAAAAAAATATTAATTACTCATTTGTCCAATTATTTTTATTACATAAGCTACAAAAACCCTCAATGAGGGTTTTCATTTTTTTATTTTACGTTATTTTATGACTATTGATATTTTTTTTAATGGATTACTAATTGGTATTTTAGCCTCAATGCCCGTAGGAGCACTTGCAGTATTATCGGTGCAACGCACTATGAGTATTGGACTTATATCTGGTTTTGTTATTGGTTTAGGTGCTGCCGTTGCCGATATAATTCATGGTTCGGTTGCAGCTTTTGGAGTAAGTATAATTTCAGATTTTTTAATAAAATATGATATTATTTTTGGACTAATTGGTAGTTTTTTTCTTTTGATAATTGGATATAGAATTTTTGTAACAGATGCAATTAAAGAATTTAAGAAAAACAACAAATTTTCTAAACGAAAATTATTAAACGATTTTTTTTCCAGCCTTGTTATTGCCATTTCTAACCCCGTAAATATTATTGGTTTTGGAGGTTTTTTTGCTTCTTTTGGTGTTGCAAATCAAGCCACAAGCACTCTTCAAATAATTTTACTTTTGTTTGGAGTTTTTATGGGAGCAATTTTATGGTGGTTTAGTTTATCATTTATTGTAAATATTTTTAGAAGTAAAATAAAAATGCGTAATATTTTTTGGATAAATAAAATTATGGGAGCATTTGTTTTTTTACTTGGTATTGCTCTTATTATTCTTATAATTTTTTATAAAGATAAAATATAATAACAACAACACTACAACCCATTAACAGTTTTAATTATTTCAGGAAAAATATCTTTTATTCGAGTAACCTCGTCTAAATCAAAATGACTCATAGCCGTCATTAAATTATCGCTATAGCTTTCCAATGTTTTTATATTAAATTTTAAAGCAATATTTTTTAGCTCTTTACAAAAGTTTTTTATCTCATCAACAGCAATAATATTTGCAATATCCTTATAATAAAGAGGTTTTATTTTAATATTGAAATCGTTTTTTAGCTCTTCTAAAAATTTATTTTCCAGTTCTTGATTAAGTTTTTCAATAAAATTTATCTTTTCTGTATTTTTAGCCTGCTTTTCTTTATTCTCTTTATTGATTTTTTTGTGTTTTAAATATTTTGCTACTTCTTTAATAAACTTTTCACCATCTGTTGGTTTTGTTAGATAAGAATCAAAAATATGACTGTATTTTTTTATTTCATCTTTTGTAGCATTTGCAGTTAATGCAATTACTGGTATGGATTTTAATTTTTCATTTTCACGAATAATTTTGGTTGTTTCGTATCCATTAATTCCCGGCATTTGAATATCCATAATTATTATGTCAGGAATATAGCTTTCTAATATTTTTAATGCAACTCGTCCAGATTCAGCATCTTTTAATTCAATATTCTTACCTTCAAAATAAATAGATAGCAAATCTCTGTTATACTCATCGTCTTCTACATGAAGGATTTTAGCTTTTTCAAAAATTATATTAGATTTTTCTTCTTTTGGGGTAGTTTTTTCTTGATCTTCTAAAATTTCTACATTTTTTAATTTTATTGAAAAAGTAGAACCTTCTCCTACAGTGCTTTTTACAGTAATTTGTCCGTTCATCATTTCTACAAGTCTCTTGGTTATTGTTAGTCCGAGCCCTGTTCCTCCATATTTTCGAGTGCTTTGCCCATCTACCTGACGGAAGCTATCAAAAATAACCTCTAACTGATTTTCAGGTATTCCAATTCCTGTATCTTTTACGTCTATTTCCAAATAGCCTGTATTTTTATTAAAATTGGCTTCGGACTGGCTAAATTTTATTTTTATTAATACTGCCCCCTCTTCGGTGAATTTTAGAGCATTGCCTACTAAGTTTACAAGAATTTGTCTTATTCTCAATGCGTCAATTTTTAAAATACTTGGTAAAGGTTTTTCAATTTCTATATTCACAGGTATTTGTTTTCTATCCGAAATAGAAGAAAAAATTAATGGTATTTCGTTGAAAAGATTATACACATTTGTTGGTTTTTCTTCTAATTTTAATTGTTCGGCTTCTATTTTGGAAAGGTCAAGTATATCGTTAATTAGTTCTAAAAGGTTATTTCCACTTTTGTTTATTTTTTTTGCAAAAGAATTGAATTTATTGTTTTTAAGTTCTTTTTTCAAAATAGCAGAAAATCCGATAATTGCATTCATTGGAGTTCGTATTTCATGGCTCATATTTGTAAGAAATTCACTTTTTAATCTGTTAGCATTTTCGGCATCTTTTTTAGCCATTTTCAAATCTATTTCTGCTTTTTTGCGTTCAGAAATATCTCTAATAACTCCAAGAACTAATTGTTTTTGTCCAAGTATTATTGTATCTCCTGTCATTTCGGCAGTAAAAACAGTTTTATCTTTTCGTTCTAAAATAATTTCAAATTTATAGCCTTTTTCTCCTATTCTATTTTTATAATCGTCTATATTTAGATTCTTTTTCACATCAAAAACAGTCATTTCTAAAAGTTCTTGAATAGAATATCCAAGCATTTTACTAAAAGTAGAGTTTACAAAAACATAGCTTCCATTAACATCAGCTATTGTAATTCCGTCTGATGTTTGTTCTGTAATTGCTCTAAATTTTTCTTCATTTTCTACAATTATTTGTTCTGCTAATTTTTGTTCGGTTATATCCTGAACAATTCCAATAGATTTTATAGGCTTTCCTTTGTCATCAAATTCGCTTCTGCATTTTTCTTTTACAATTTTAATTTCTCCCGAATGAAGTTTTAGTCGGTGGGTAATATCATAAGGTTCTTTTGTTTTTAAGGAGTTTATGTAGGCTTGATTTACTTTGTCTCGGTCTTCGGGGTGTATGTTTTTCAAAAAAGCCTCGTAGGTTGCTTCAAATTGTTGCGGTTTTACGTCAAACATACGATAGATCTCATCAGACCAATAGAGTTTATTTTTAACAATATCTAATTCCCAGTTTCCCATTTTGGCAATTTTTTGAGCTTCTTTTAGAGCTAATTCATTTCTTGTAGATATTGTAATATCTTCTTTTATGGTAAAATATTTTATTACTTCACCTTTTTTATTTTTCACCGGAGCAATAATTACCTGCTCTCGGTAATCGCCTCCATCTTTGTGTCTGTTAGTAAAATTTCCTCTCCAAGCCTCTCCTTTTCTTAGCGTTGTCCACAAGTCTTTATATATTTCTTTGTCGGTTCTCCCAGATTTCAAAAAGCCTATATTTCTGCCTACTGCTTCGTCTTTGGAATATCCAGTTATTTTTTCAAAAGATGCGTTTACATATTCTATTATGCCGTTTTTATCTGTAACTGCAATATAAGCAGGGCTTTGCTCTACTACCGAAGAAAGTAGTTGAAGTTGATTTAGTGTTTTTTGGTGTTCGGTAACATCTGAAACAAATGCAAAAGATTTTATTATTTTGCCTTTGGAGTCTTTAATAAGAGTTGCACTAAATAGGGTTTTTATATCTTCTCCTGATTTTGATTTTAGAGTTATTTCGTATTTTCTATGATTTGTAGAAGTATTTTCGCCCATATTAGCCTTAAATATTTCTGCATTTTTTTCATCTACAAAAAAGAATGGAATTTTTCCAATCATTTCTTCTTTTGTATAGCCAAGCATTTTGCACATTGCCTGGTTTACTTCTATTGTTTCCTCTTTGGAGTTTACAGCCCAATATCCTTCTGATGTTGTGAATATAGCCTGCATGTATTCATTTTCATTTTCTTTTAACTTTTCATTTTTGAGCAATACAAGAAAAATAAATAAGGCTAATAATGTAAATCCTGATAGGCTGGAAAAGTGTGCAAAATAGTATCGTTCTTTATATTTGCTAATAAAATAATCTTTATGGTAGGAATAAATGTAAGCAGATGGTTTTCCTTCCACATTATTTATTGATATAAAGGATATTATATAATTTATTCCATTAATTTTTTGATGAATAGAAAAATTTTCATTATTGCTGATTTGCTTAGATATTTTACTTTTTATTTTTTGATTAATTTGATTTAAAATTTTCAAAGAGTCATCATTTATATAAAACGATGAGTTTTTTTCGTGAATATAATTGTCGGAAAGTGGGCATTGGGTATATTCATTGCTATTGGCTAATAATGTATCGGTTACATTTTTTTTTATCATAAATCCAAAAACCTCGTCGTTACTTTCTTTAAAAAGCGATTTGAGATTTTGAAACGTAAAACACATTTCTACACTTCCAATATGAATATTTTTATAAATTAGGGGGAAAACATAGTGAAATCCATTAACAATCCGCCCTCGTTCAAAGCCCTTTTGTTCTTGTTTTGTGTCGTTTGCTTTTACCACCGAGTAACGAATATCACTTAAATTATCTCCATATTTTTCAGGTTTGTTGAACCTTAAAAAACTTTCGTTGTTTGGCAAATGAAAATGAATCTGCTTTAATTCATTCTCTTGTAGCATATTATATGTAGGATATAATAAACTGTATAGGCTATCTCTTATTTCTTTTTTTTCTAAACTGTCGGCAAGGTGTGCTTTGCTAAAAAGCTCTAAAATTTCTGGTTTATTTATAGTTTGCTCAAAAATATTTTTGGTAAGAAGAATATACGTTTTTTCAGCAGCTCTTTCTTTTATTTTTAGATTATTAGTATGGTCGGAAAAAAAGTGTTTTAGTTCTTGATTACTAAAGTATTCTATATATGCAAATGTTAAGCCTTCTGCAATTATTAGAGTTATTACAACAAGTATAATTTTGATTTTCTTCATCATTTTATTATTTTAATAAAACAATAAATATAATAAATTTATTTTAAAGATATACTATTATTATTATATTTTTTAAAAAAACTTTACAAAGTAGTTATTTTGTTGCATTACGCATATATAAAAAAGCTGAAAAATATCTGACTGTAAGAATTAAAAATAATGGTAAAACGGCTAAATCTATTTCTTGTGGCAAAAATACCCAAGCAGATAAGAAAATTAGATTATAAATAGTTATAACTAAAAAATAGTTTTTCAAAAACTTTGGTTTATTCTTTTTTATTATAAAAAATGCAAAAACTAAGTGAGTTGGCAAAGCCCATAATATGTTTAAGTTTTTATCTGCCGCTCCATGAATTGTTCCAAACCAAGTGAGAACAACCAATAAACCAATTAGTCCGAAAGTTATAGTTATTATAAAATCAAGAATATAGTTTTTCTTTTTCTTAAAAAACTCATAAATTGTAAACAATAAAGTGCCAATAAAAAACAACCAGAAAACATTTTTGGGAGTAAAGTTTTTGTTAAAAAAAGATTTTTTCTCATGTTTTTTTATGCTTTTTATTATGTGCCTTCTTTCTTTTACAAGCGGAATTTTACCTTTGTCTGAAATTAAATATGAGTTTGCAAAAACAGTATCTACATTATCTGGCAAATACATAGCAAGTTGGCTATCAGCATTTTGGTCTGAGGGCAAACCTATCACGGTATTTATTCCAAAATGCAACCAATCTCTTCCCTCCAAGTAAGGATTAAGCATTTGTCGGAGTGTTTTATTATAGTCTCGTTCTTGAAAAATAATAGAATCGCCAAGCTGATGCTTAAGCACGTCTCTTACTCGTGTGGCACAGTTATCAAAAAAGAAATCGTATAGATAGTATTTATTTTCGTCTTTGCTTTTCCAAAAAAGATAGTTAAGCAAACTTTGTTTTTGCTCATAAGTTAGGTCAAGAATTTGTGCATAAACATCTCTATTGTCTCGGGAATACTCTCTCTCAAATCCTTCATATCCCTCTACTGCAAGCATATAGTTTAACTCTCCCCTAACAAATTTCAGATAAAAATTAGGTGTGCTAAAATTAAAACTTCCATAATTAAATACATAATCCAATCTGCCATCCAAGTCTTGAAAGCGTATTGCACTGTGTCCGAAAGCAGTATATAGCTCCGGACCGGGCGAACAAGTTAGAACGCTTACTTCGGTATTTTCTGAAATCTTTTGTGCAAACATGGAGTTCGACAAAATTAAAATCAATGCAATTATTGTGTATTTTTTCATGATAGTTTATAATAATTATACTTTTACTCTTAAATTTTAACCACTTTTGTGAAATTATCAACTTTTTTAATTTTGCTTAACGCCTTTCATTGTTAGCTGAATCCTCTCTCTATCTATATCTACGCTTTGAACTTTTACGGTAACGTGTTGTTGCACAGAAACAATGTCGGCAGGGTTGCTAACATATTTATCTGCCATCTGGGAAACGTGAATAAGTCCGTTGGTTTTTATGCCAATATCTACAAATGCTCCAAAATTAGTAACATTTTTAACAATTCCTTGCAAAATCATGCCTTCGCTAAGGTCTGATATTGAGCTAATTGTTTCGTCAAAATCAAGTTCTTTAAATTCGCCACGAGGGTCTCTTCCGGGTTTTGCTAGTTCGTTGATTATATCTTTTAGGGTTGCTTCTCCAACTTTTTCGTCAATATAATTTTGCAAATTAATTTTCTTTTGAAGACTTTTATCTGTAATAATTGTTTGAATATCGGCATCAAGATTTTTTGCCATTTTTTCCACAATATAGTAAGATTCTGGGTGAACAGCACTATTGTCAAGAGGATTTTTTGCTCCTCTAATTCTAAGAAAACCAGCTGCTTGCTCAAAAGATTTTGCTCCCATTCGCTTTACTTTTTTCAGCTCTTTGCGAGATTTAAAAGCTCCGTTTTCGGTTCGGTAATCTACAATATTTTGTGCCAAACCAGAGTTTAGACCAGAAACATAAGTTAGCAAATGTTTGCTTGCCGTATTTACTTCTACACCAACCAAGTTTACACAACTTTCTACCACTACGTCCAAACTTTCTTTTAGTTTATTTTGGTCAACATCGTGCTGATATTGCCCTACTCCAATAGATTTAGGGTCTATTTTAACAAGCTCTGCAAGAGGGTCTAACAGTCGTCTGCCGATAGAAACTGCACCACGCACGGTAACATCATGGTCGGGAAATTCGTCTCTTGCAACTTTTGACGCAGAATATATTGATGCTCCACTTTCATCTACAATAAAAATTTTCACATCGTTTTTAAATCTAATTCTTTTTACAAATTTTTCGGTTTCTTTGCTTGCCGTTCCATTTCCTATTGCAATAATTTCAATATTGTTTTCGTCCACAAGTTGAGTTACTGTTTCTAAGGCTTCTATGGTTTTTGCAGAACCTGTATGCGGATAAATTGTTGTATGATGTTTTAGGTTTCCTTGCTCGTCAATGTAAACAGTTTTGCAGCCAGTTCGGAAACCCGGGTCAAGAGCAAGCACTCTTTTTTGCCCAAGCGGAGCAGCAAGAAGTAGCTGTCGGAGATTTTTTGCAAACACATTAATTGCCTCAATATCAGCAGTTTCTTTTATATCTTTACGAACTTCGTTTTCTATAGAAGGTTTTAAAAGTCGCTTGTAAGCATCTTCAATAGCCATTTCTACTTGTTCGGAACTTTTATTGTTATTTCTTATAAAAATTTTATTTAAACTTTCAATAGCATCTTCGGTGTCGGGAGCAATGTTTACTTTTATAATCTTCTCATTTTCAGCTCTAAAAATAGCTAAAACTCTGTGCGATGGGGCTTTTTTAAGAACTTCATCAAAATCAAAATAATCTTTGTATTTTATGCCAATAGCTTCCTTATCTTTTAATACTTTGGTAGTTATGATTGCCTTTCGGTTAAAAAGGTTTCTCATGTTATTTCTGGCTTGTGTATTTTCATTAACTTGCTCTGCTATAATGTCTCTTGCTCCTTTAAGGGCA
>Ga0193956_1001142_pt1 | contig 10896 bp, 8 predicted proteins | sample BB_7_MG_FD_140358 | JGI IMG/M metagenome (GOLD analysis project Ga0193956, IMG submission 140358) | Microbial mat bacterial communities from the Broadkill River, Lewes, Delaware, United States - BB_7_MG | ecosystem: Environmental > Aquatic > Freshwater > River > Microbial mats | place: USA...
CCAGGGGATACTTCGCGGTCATCAAAGCGATCAGGTTCCCACTGAACATTGCGATCAACCTGCTGCGCGGCAACATAAAACCGCTCCTCTTCTACGCACCACCCCACAGCAGTGTAAGCCCACAAGGGGAGGATATCGCGTTTTTTTTGGTAGCTTGCTGCGGGTAACAGAGTTCTTGTATAAGCTGGTGCCATAAAAGCACTAACGGCTTCCACCTTATCCCCCCCCCAACTACGGGGAAGATGTGTTGCCGTAACAAAACTACCGCGTTTCGCGTCATAACCGATAGGCGGCGTATTTGGCACAGTAAATAAGCGGCTCCCCTCAGGCAGGGGGATTAGTTCATCAATATCGGGTCGACAAACTGTCATCCCATTCATACCCGCCATCAACAGTTCAGGGTGCTCAAACACCTCTCCATCTGGAGTAGCGACCAACATATAAATTGTTTTCGAGTGTTTCATATCAATCCTTTCATATCAATTGAACATGCTACCGCAAATTGATTCAGATCAACACGATTTATTCTATATAGTGCATGAAATTTCGGGAATTTACTTCAAACCACTGCCACAGTCGGTTAAACTACCAGCCATGAGAACTCTACTAACGACCCTACACAGTAAATACATCCATCCGAGTTTAGCCTTGCCCTACTTGGCAAGTTTTTGTTCGGCCAAAAAATGTGGTGAACTCTCTATTACCGAATTCACAACTCATGAACCACGTGAAAATATTATTGCTGAAATAATGCGCCACCAAGCTGATGTCATTGCCTTTTCAGTTTATATTTGGAATAGGACGGCAACTCTTGATGTGATTGATGCACTTTTTGCAATTAATCCACAACAACGTATTGTTCTTGGCGGCCCAGAGGTCAGCTTTGAGCAAGATGATCAAATATGGCAAGACCATCCCGGTATCACTGCAATCATTCGTGGAGAGGGAGAACAGCCGCTTCACGACTTACTTCAACAATGGCAAACACAACAAGAAATTGGTCCAATTAACCGAGTCAGCCAACGCCATAACAAGCAAATCCTTCACGGCAACGACAGTGCGCCTCTAGCAGATCTCGACACCATCCCATCCCCTTTTACCAACGGCTTAATGGATTGCTCACGCGGTTTCGTCTACTACGAAACCAGTCGTGGTTGCCCGTATCGCTGTGCCTTTTGCATGAGTGCGTTGGATGATCAAGTACGCTCTTTTTCGCAGGAACGGATTGAGCGTGACCTCCTGTGGCTGCTAAATAATGAGGTTGGTAAAATAAAACTTGTTGATCGAACGTTTAATTACAATCCGAAACGAGCCTTAAAGCTGTTCAAATTCATTTTAAAGCACAACCGCAGCAGCCATATCCATTTTGAGATCGGCGCCCATCTTCTCAACGAAGAAACTCTAGCTTTTCTCGAACAAGTTCCCGAAGATATGTTTCAATTCGAGGTCGGGGTACAATCGGTATTACCCGCAACACTTGAGCGAATACAACGCAATGCGCCCCTTGAATTACTAGAAACCAATGTCCGTTTCCTGTTGAACCGCACCAAAATCCATCTTCATTTAGACCTGATTGCTGGACTACCCGGAGAAACCTTTGCGCAGATGCTGAGCGGCATTGACCATGTCATGAACATGAACCCCCAACATCTGCAAATAGAAACTGTGAAACTCCTGCCCGGGGCGCCACTACGGCTACAGGCTGATGAACTCGGTCTTAAATTCGACCCAAATCCACCGTATCGTACCTTACGTACTCCAGATATGGACTTCACCGATCTCGAACGGGTCCGTGGAATCAGTCGTTTGCTTGATATTACTTGGAACAGTAATCGCGGCAAACGTTTCATAGTCCAGCTAAAACAGCACTATGGCACGATGGCGAAAGGTTTAGCGGCTCTGGAAAACTTTTGGCAGCAACAAGGTCTTCTCCGTTTCCCATTGAGTCAAAAAGAGATTTATGAAAACTTAGCCTTGTTTATTCAATATGCGATTCCGGCACAATTCCAAGAGATGACAACCGAAGCATTGTGCCGCGATTATGCCCTCAGTGAACGGATCATTCCAACCAAGGCTCCCAGTTTTTTCAATGTTGATTTGACAGAGACCGAGCAATTGTGGGTCAAACAAAACGTCACGGAAAAACGGGAGGAGATTAAGGGACAAGGGATCAAATTGCAATTTTTTGCAGCGTGGTTTCATTGTTCGACAAACAACAACCTGCCACAATCGCGTCGGGTTCATCTTTTTCTCTACTTAACGGCTACAGCAAAAAAAATGTGTACCAGCGAACGGATCATCAACAGCGCCGAGTTACCCTCTCTCAACGCTGCTGATAAGCGTAAACCGTTACAATCGGATCAATAAACCACCAACATGTTGAGCATTGAGTTCATCAACCTCTAAACAATTAAATTCATACTGCCATACATCTAGACAAAAATTAACAAAGGATTCGACACCCGCGCAGTGACTTTCAACCCACTGGCAGGTCTGTTGACGTAGCCCCGCAAAAATGTCACTGTCAGCTGAAATTTTTTGCTGAAGTGAATATAACTCTTCACTGGCAATTGGTACGGGGAGGAATTCGCGCCCCATTATCTGATTAGCAAGTGCCGTTAGAAACAGTTCTGATAGCGTTACTTCACTACCGAGTTGAGGCGAACAGCCATCTAGCTCTAATTCATCCTGAGCAGGCAAAATAAACAACCCTGTATCACTAAATAATGTTTGCAATAATTCAATGTACTCTAATTCACGCTGTACTTTTTGAATTTCAGACCACGATTCGAAACAACGTGAATCCGCCCGAGTCGGGTCTAATAATCCACGATAGAATTGCGGCTTACGTTGACAGAGTGCCCGAATTAATGCCGCATCGGGGCCATCCAAGTAAGCGCCAATTGGCGCACGTTGAATCTTTTCAGCTCGGCGACGCTGATCAACAGTCAAACTAAAACCTAATTGATATAATCGATGAAGATACACACCATTCAAAATCGAATCCGCCTGAGTCAAGTCGTTACCACAAAGATAGCCCAATGCAATATTGAGAGTATGGTACACACCTTCCATGCATTGACGAACTTGATCAGGTTCGCCAAAATCCACACTTTCGGCACTCAATGCGCGATTGAGTAGAAAACTTAATTCATGGCTGAGTTGTGTACTGACACTGCCCGACAACAACTCACCAAGGAGATCTTGTGGTTGTGTTATTGTTAGCATAAACGACGGTACCTCGCGGTTCTGCTCACTTTCCCCATAAACAAACTCAGAATTCGAATGATGTTCAGGATTAAAACTTTCAGGAGCAAGGTAACTAAACAAAGAACTCGCTTCGTATGAATCAACAAAACCGAGATCTTCCAAGCGCCCCTTACGGGCCATGAAGGCATCTTCCTGTAAGCCAAGGTCAAACTCGTGACGTACAGCTTCCATGATGCGTAAAAAGTGTTCCTGACGTTCTCGAAACAACACATCTTGAAAAGCACTCATGATCTTTGCGACATCTTCATTGCGATATTCACAATCATAAACTTGATCGAAGCGCTTTCTGGTGGCCATAAGATCTTCATCATCATGTAATGATTCCAAACCACTGATAATCGTCAACTGACGTTTCACCATCATCACCAGCAACTCAAAGTCTAAACCATCGATCAAACGTAGAAATGCCTCTTCGTCCTGAATCAGCAAAAGATGGAGCCACTGCAACGATTCATCCGAATCAAGTTCATCCTTCACCCAGCAATCCATATCGACACAAAGAGTGATCTGCTCAGGAGTAGCTAAACCAATCAAATCGGAAACATCGAGCAAGCCAACCTCTTTTATCAACAAAAAAAGCTCTTGAGCAGGTAGACTTTTTACAAGTTCTGCATTGTTTTCAGCACTAATAAGATACTGATATTTTTTGCGACCACTTAACGTGCGGACAATTTCAAGCTGACTCGCTTTATCACAGGTTACGCAGATATCATCATTGCTTGTCATAATAAAAATCCTTTTGAAGTATTGATCTAATCATCGACAATGTAGGCTTCTCACGCTACGCGGTCAACCAGATTTAGCACTGACGAAAGATAATTGTTGACCAAGTTAGTCATAGTTGATATTTTTCCATATATCGTTACCATTAAATATTGCAATTCATACAATAAACGCACTGTTATGGTGCAAAGAAATGGAGAAAAAACATGAGCGTACTTGTTGCTAAAGAAGCCCCTGATTTTTGTTCTGCTGCTGTACTTGCCGATGGCTCAATCGTTGCCGACTTCAAACTGAGTAACCTTAAAGGTAAGTACGTCATACTCTTTTTCTGGCCTCTCGATTTTACGTTTGTTTGCCCATCAGAGATCATTGCCCATAACCACCGAGTTGAACAATTAAAAGAGCGCGGCGTAGAAGTTGTTGGTGTTTCTGTTGATTCACAATTTACCCATCTTGCATGGCGTAACACTGCTGTCGAAGACGGGGGAATCGGTCCTGTTGAGTTTCCAATGGTTTCCGACATCAAACATGAAATTTGCCAGTCATATGGAATTGAGCACCCAGAAGCCGGAGTCGCCTTACGGGCATCATTCATCATTGATCAAAAAGGGATCGTTCAGCACCAAGTTGTTAACAACCTTCCCCTTGGACGTAACATTGATGAAATGATCCGTATGATTGATGCACTACAGTTTTTCGAACAATATGGCGAAGTCTGCCCAGCGGGGTGGAATAAGGGCGATAAAGGGATGACAGCAACACCAACAGGTGTAGCCGATTATCTTGCTGAGAACGCAGATAAACTATAGCCCTATATAAATATATTATCCAAAAAGGGCTATCCATCGATGGCCCTTTTTTTATAAACTCCATTCGATTGTATAAAATAACCATGCTACAATTATAAGAAATGGAGGAAATTTTGGATTTATTTGACGCTATAAAACAAAGACATAGTTATCGTGGTCCCCTAACTGACCAACCTATTCAACCTACTCACTTGCGTACCATCGTCGAAGCGGGAATCAGTGCGCCGTCGGGTAAAAATGCCCAAACAACACAATTTATCATTATCACAGATCCAGAAATAATCTCTCGACTAAATGCGCTCCATCCTGCCAACCCAACAATGAACCAAGCCACAGCGATGATCGCCTGTGTGATTGATTGTCAACCTGAGAAAATATACGAAGGCTATAATTTTCAACTGGAAGACTGTGCTGCGGCAACTGAAAACATGCTGCTAGCAATCACTGCCCTCGGTTATGTCAGTGTTTGGATTGATGGCTGGCTTAGAGTACAAAATAGAGCAGAAAAAATGGCAAATATCCTAAACATTCCAAAGTCAAAGAAAATACAAATAGTTTTACCCATCGGCGTTGCTGCTGAACAATGGCAGCAAAAAGAACGTTTACCCTTTGAACAACGAGCTTGTTACAATACCTACACCCTTACTGAGGAGAAATAGATGTATAAAAGAATGATTATGTTGTGCTTGGGCATATTACTACTTATCCCTAACATAACAGTGGCCAACGATTTAATCTGGAGCGAAGATCTTGACCAAGCAAAAGTCGAAGCAGCTAAAAACAATAAATATATCTTCGTTAGCTTTAGTGGTTCAGACTGGTGCCATTGGTGTATCAAGCTAGATGAAGAGGTTCTAAGTACAAAAGAGTTTCAATGCTATGCTGAAGATAAATTGGTGATGGTTCTTGTTGATTTCCCAAAACGTAAAAAACAACCACAAGAACTGAAAATCAAAAACGAAGAGTTAGCACGCAAATACCGTGTACGTGGATTCCCATCAGTTGCCCTACTTAGCCCTGAAGGAAAACTCGTTTCCATGACAGGCTACCGACGTGGTGGAGCAGAGGCATATATTGAACACCTAGAGCTTCTTATAAATCAATAAAAGGTTCACACAAAACGCAAAAAAAGGGAGTGGATAAATATCCACTCCCTTTTTTTATAATGGCGGGGCTGACGGGACTCGAACCCGCGACCTCCGGCGTGACAGGCCGATGTTGTAACCGACTCTACTACAGCCCCGTACTTAATATGGTGGGCGAAACAGGGCTCGAACCTGTGACCCTCGGTGTGTAAGACCGATGCTCTCCCAGCTGAGCTATTCGCCCATATTTACTGTGATCGAATGGCGGGGCTGACGGGACTCGAACCCGCGACCTCCGGCGTGACAGGCCGATGTTGTAACCAACTCTACTACAGCCCCACTCGATCAACGCGCTGAAAAGTAACAAATTAACTCATGGATGTAAAGGGTTAATTTATAATTTTCAGAGCTTTTTTTAAACTTAGTTTACAGCGTCTTTTAAAGCCTTACCTGCTTTAAATTTAGGTACTTTGGCAGCTGGAATATTAATCGCTGCACCAGTTTGTGGGTTCTTTCCAACACGTGCAGCACGATCACCAACACTGAAAGTACCAAAACCAACCATAGCAATCTTGTCACCTTGTTGCAGAACCTCTGTGACCGTATCTACAAAAGCTTTAAGTGCTTTTTCAGAATCGGACTTGCTTAATTCGGATTTCTCTGCAATAGCATTTACCAGTTCAGTTTTTGTCACGACTAACCTCCAAGTTATCGATAAGTTTTTGCGTCTTTTGGACGCGCCAGTTATAGCAAAGTTAAATGATGAGTACAAGTGCTAAACGTATGTAAAGCCGTAATCTCTACAACTCATACATTCACACCTCTTGCCTTTATGTAAACAGATTCTTTAAAGCAATGCCTGTGCCAAAACTTCATCCATATGCTGAACACAAGTAATATCTAGCCCCTTCTTTATTGCTGGGGAGATCTCACTTAGGTGTCGTTTATTCTCAGCAGGAATCAATATACGTTGTAAACCAGCACGACGAGAAGCCAATATTTTCTCTTTTAACCCACCAATTGGTAACACTTCACCACGCAAGTTAATTTCACCCGTCATCCCGAGGCTACAATCAACCGCACGTCCTGTTAATGCCGACGCTAAAGCCGTAGCAATCGTAATACCAGCAGAAGGACCATCTTTAGGTATAGCGCCCTCTGGGACATGAATATGGACGTCTAATGTGCGATAAAAATCGGCATCGAGACCCAACTCTTCCCAGCGTGATCGAACATAAGCAAATGCGGCCTGAGCAGACTCCTGCATCACCTCACCCAACTTACCAGTAACGGTTAATTTGCCTTGCCCTGCTAACTTTAACACTTCAATCATTAAAATTTCACCACCAGCGGAAGTCCACGCTAAACCAGTGGAGACTCCACAACGTGAAACCTGATCTTTTAGTCCATAACTGTGGGGGGCAATACCTAAATAATTATGGATTTGACTTAAACCAACACTCCATTTTTTATTTTCGGCGCCTGAATCAACAACCTGACGGGCAATCTTACGGCAAATCGCGGCAATTCGTCGCTCCAAATCACGTACTCCAGATTCTCGTGTATAGCGACGAATAACCTCTGTGAGTGCTGCGGAAGAAAAAGTAACGTTCTTTTCTTCTAGCCCATGCTCTTTAAGTTGCTTCGTTATCAGATGTTCGCGGGCGATATGTGTTTTTTCATCTTCAGAGTAACCATCGAGTTGTACAATCTCCATACGATCCAGTAATGGCGACGGAATACCCTGTAACGAGTTTGCAGTCGTAATAAACATCACATGCGAAAGATCATAATCAACATCGAGAAAGTGATCACCAAATGTACTATTTTGTTCGGGATCAAGCACTTCGAGCAATGCAGCTGAAGGGTCCCCCCTAAAATCGGTTGCCATCTTGTCAATCTCATCAAGAAGAAAAACGGGATTACGCACACCTGATTTTTTCATGCTTTGGATAATTTTACCTGGCATGGCACCAATATAGGTACGACGATGACCGCGAATTTCAGCTTCATCGCGAACACCACCAAGAGAAATTCGAACAAATTTTCGATTAATCGACCGAGCGATAGATTGCCCGAGCGAGGTTTTCCCGACACCGGGTGGGCCAACAAGGCATAAAATAGGCCCTTTGACCTTTTTAACTAAAGCCTGAACGGCCAAATGTTCAAGTATGCGCTCTTTGACTTTATCTAACCCATAGTGATCTTTATTTAATACAGATTCAGAACGTTCTAAATTTGCACTATCTCGGGTTGACTTCTGCCAAGGCAAACACAGTAACCAGTCGATGTAATTACGCACAACGGTAGCTTCTGCTGACATTGGCGACATCATCTTGAGCTTTTTCAGCTCCGCCGTTGCCTTTGCAGTTGCTTCTGCTGACATCTTGCGCTTCGGAATAAGTTCTTCAAGTTCTTTTATCTCTTGCTTAAACTCATCTTTATCACCAAGCTCTTTTTGAATCGCGCGCATCTGCTCATTCAAATAGTACTCTTTTTGAGTGCGCTCCATCTGATTCTTAACTCGTTTACGTATCTTACGTTCGATTTTAAGAATTTCGACTTCACGTTCCATTAACTCAAGCAGCAATTCTAACCGCAAATTTACTTCTACGTGCTCAAGCAACTCTTGCTTCTCGTCTACACGCAAGTTTAAATGGGCAGAGATAGTATCGGCTAGCACACCCGGTAATGAAACATTTTCAACCGCAGCGACAACTTCTGATGGAATTTTCCGACTTAAACTCACATAAGCTTCAAAGAGAGAACGAACACTGCGTACTAATGCTTCGGCTTCAAGTGACTCAGCCTCAACATCATCAATCTCTTCATAGGTAACGAGAGTAAACCCGTCTTGTTCAATAAGGTTACCCACTTCGGCGCGGCAAACACCCTCGACTAGGAGTTTGACCGTCCCATCAGGAAGTTTAAGTAATTGGGAAATTTTCGCAATAGTACCAACGGAATACAGATCCTCTTTGACCGGTTCGTCAATTTCAGAATCATTTTGAGCAACAAGAAAAATATGACGCTCACCCTCCATTGCCTCTTCTAAGGCTTTAATCGATCGAGAACGACCAACAAATAAGGGAGTAACCATTTCAGGGAAAATTACAATATCACGCAAAGGGAGCAGGGGGATTGCCCCTGCCCCCTCATTTACTTCAGGCATATTTTCTAAAGGTTGAGTCATTAAATGAACCTTTAAGCTGATTCTGCACAATCATACATAATGAGTGGGACGTTTTTTTTTAAAATAACATCCTCACTGACCACAACTTCCTTTACCTGCTCCTGAGAAGGGATATCGTACATGATATCGAGCATTGATTCCTCTAAGATCGAGCGTAATCCACGAGCACCAGTTTTTCTTCTTGCAGCTTCTTTAGCTACTGCAACCAATGCCTCGTCAGTAAAGGTCAACGATACTCCCTCTAATTCCATCAATTTTTGATATTGACGGACTAGAGCATTCTTGGGTTCTTTTAGGATACGAACCAAAGCTTCTTCATCTAACTCTTCAAGAGTCGCGATAACAGGTAATCGACCAATAAATTCGGGGATAAGACCATACTTCAACAGGTCACCGGGTTCGATATCCTTTAACAACTTACCCAGTGTTGTTTCACTTGGTAGTTTAATTTCAGCTCCAAACCCCATAGCCTTTTTACCAACACGTTGGCTAATGACATCTTCAAGTCCTGAGAAAGCGCCACCACAGATAAATAAGATATTAGAAGTATCCACCTTAATAAATTCTTGCTGTGGATGCTTCCGGCCACCCTTCGGCGGGACGCTTGCTGTAGTTCCTTCAATGATCTTCAATAAAGCCTGTTGCACACCTTCGCCCGACACATCACGAGTGATTGAAGGTGATTCACTTTTACGGGCAATCTTGTCAATTTCGTCGATATAGATAATGCCACGCTGAGCTTTATCAACGTCATAATCGGCCGCTTGTACAAGGCCTAAGATAATATTTTCAACATCTTCACCAACATAACCAGCTTCCGTTAGGTTCGTAGCATCGGCCATAGCGAATGGGACATTGAGTACACGGGCTAACGTTTGCGCAAGTAGAGTTTTACCGCTACCAGTGGGACCAAGTAGAAGAATATTACTCTTCTGAATTTCAACATCACCAGATTTGGCAGAGTACTTTATCCGCTTATAGTGGTTATATACCGCTACAGATAAAACTTTCTTCGCCCAATTTTGGCCGACGACATAATCGTCAAGAGTTTGCCGAATTTCGATTGGCGTTGGCAGTGGAGCACTATCCTCCTCAGTTTCAGCACCAACTTCTTCAACAATAATCTCTTGGCATAGATCGATACATTCATCACAAATATATACCGATGGTCCAGCTATAAGCTTTTTAACCTCATCTTGCGATTTGCCGCAAAATGAGCAGATCAAATCTTCAGATTGATCATCAGTGTGATCCATATAATCCCCCGCTATTTGACCTTATCTCGAGAAACAATTTCATCAACTAGGCCATATTCTTTAGCTTGAGCAGCACCCATAAAAAAATCACGCTCAGTATCTAAAGCGATTGTTTCGATATCCTTGCCTGTATGGTGAGCTAAAACACCATTAAGTTCTTCACGCAAACGGAGAATTTCCTTCGCATGAATGCTGATATCAGAAGCTTGACCTTGAAAACCACCAAGGGGTTGATGAATCATAATGCGTGAGTTGGGGAGTGAATAACGCTTACCTTTTTCACCCGCTGCCAACAATACTGCCCCCATGCTCGCCGCTTGGCCAACACAAATAGTAGAAACTGGGGCCTTAATGTATTGCATCGTATCATATATTGCCATACCAGCTGTAACAACCCCACCAGGAGAGTTGACATACAAATGGATATCTTTTTCTGGGTCTTCAGACTCTAAAAAGAGAAGTTGGGCTATGATGAGATTAGATATTTGATCATCAATGGCACCACCGAGAAAAATGATTCGGTCCTTCAAAAGCCGTGAATATATATCGTACGACCGCTC
>Ga0193956_1001144_pt1 | contig 10893 bp, 9 predicted proteins | sample BB_7_MG_FD_140358 | JGI IMG/M metagenome (GOLD analysis project Ga0193956, IMG submission 140358) | Microbial mat bacterial communities from the Broadkill River, Lewes, Delaware, United States - BB_7_MG | ecosystem: Environmental > Aquatic > Freshwater > River > Microbial mats | place: USA...
AAATATCCGAAATATGTAACAGGAGTTCCGATATCATTATTTACAGATAGAATCGTTCCCATCTCATCAGAGTCATAAGATGACTGAAAAAACCGATAACCTCTATGATCAAGAATATTATTCATATAGATTCTGTAAGGTTTTTCAATCTCTCTCTCTTTGTCAATTAAAACAACTTCACTTGCATAAGATGAAGCACTCATTGATCCAGGGTACTTCTCCATCTGAAAATCTTTTAAGTGAAGTGCAAACGGTAGAGTTATAGTTTCAGCACCGTAGGAGATTGTAACTTTTTTACCACTGACTTCAATAGAGTTTGAACTACCTTGAACCCCGTCTTTTCCAAATATCTGAAGCTCTTTTCCATTAATAGAGAAAGTTAATCGATTATTTAGTCCATCACGAACAGTTTTAGGGGCAGAAACATTACTAAATAGAACTCTTTTTTTATTAATTAGCATCTCTTGAAATACAAGATTGTTTTCGCCGAATCGGTAGAGAATTCGCTCTGTCGCATTAACTTCTGAGCTACCGATAATCTCTTCTCTACTGTCCATAGATAACATAGCGATATTTTCACCACTATTTCTAATAAGTTTAAGATTTTTACCATTTTTAGAGATCTTTATAACTTCTTGAGGGTATGGAGTATTAGAAACATAGTCCCCTTTAAAGTCTAAAACAAAGAAGCCACCATCATAGATTTCACCCTCTTTTATTTCTGTTCGGATAGGCTCTAAATCTTGATGAGGTAAATAGATAAACTTTAGTGTTGTCTTACCATCTGGACTATCGATAAGTTTCTCATCAATATAGGGTAGATACTCCTTTAGCTCAATATCTATACCATTCTGTGAAGTCTGAAAACTATTTTTACCTCTATTTGAGAACAGCATCGGATAGAACTTCTCCACCTCATCAACTTTCACTTTAAGATAAGCTGTTTCAGAGAGCATAGTATTAACTGTTTCACCCTCTCGAATATGCATCGTTCCCTCAAAGCCGAAATATCGAGTCATTAAAGCACCGATAGCTATAAAAACAAAAGATAGATGAAAGAGTGATATTGACCACTTTTTAAATTTATACATATTGTGAGTGTAGAAAACCATAATCAAGTTAAGTGTTAAAGCAACTTGTAGATACTCAAACCACTTAGCTCGATAAATATCTGCCTGTGCTGTTGCTGTACCGTAATCATTTTCGATAAATGTGGCAACTCCACTCCCTATTGCAAAGAGTAGAAGCAGAACTATCGTAACAGGGATAGAACCAAAACTATTTAAAACTTTTTTCAAAAAAGTGTCCTTTTGTGTTAATCGTATTTTATTTGTAGAAAATTTTAGCATAGAGAAATTTATGTAGCTGGAAAGAATATAGTTTCTAACTCTTCTGGAATGTAATTATCTTCTTCCATTAAAAGAGCTATCTCTTTTGCTATATCACTTGTCTTTTTTGCATTGTTAAATATTTTACTTTTTAGTCCATCAAAAATCTCTTTAGATGGAAACTGTTTAAAGGTTAGCTTCTCAAACTCCTCAAGCCAAGCTGTTATCTTCTCATTTTTAATTAAAGATATTCTATTTTGAACCTCTGTGTAGTTTCTATCTAATTTCTCAAAAAGTAGATCTTGTACCTGTTGAAAATCAATAATTTCAGAGTTGTCCAACCTATTTATTCGTGGAAACTGCTCAAGATAACTATTTATTCTAAACTGTAAAAAATCAGCTAAAAAGTTTAATTTTAGAGAATCAATTACCTCTTCAATTTTCTGGTTAATATCTATATCTTTCTTTATATTTGGAAGTTGTTTTAAATATTTCTCATTAAGAAGAAAGTACTCTACTTCGTGAACTTTTAGAAACTTGATTTTATATTTTCCTTCAAGTTTTTCAACTTCTTCATCAGTTCTATAATCTCTATCTATTAGACAAAATCCATTTCTGATAAGGGTAGTTTCAGCAAAACATAAAAGATTATTTGATGAACCTACTGGTTTAAACTCAAACTGGTTAGCTTTTTGACCTAAAACAGTTTTATAGAAGTTTATATCGATACTATTCTCATCGCCTTCACAATAGATTTCAACTCTACCACCAGCTGTTGTATGGGTGCTACCACCTCTATTTACTATCAAATCTCTGCCTTTTTAAGTTCAAACAGTTCAGATTCACTTGCTGACTGATGAATCTCTTTTGAGTGAGTCGCTATAAATAGTTGAGTATTTGGAAAAAGCTTATGAATGGCATAAACTATAATTGTCTGCCACTTTGGGTGTAGATGTAATTCAGGTTCATCTATAATAAGAATAGAGCTATTCAAAGCTTTTATACAGAGGTAAGTAAAAAAAGCTATAACTTCTCTCTCTCCTGAACTTAACTGATCCAGATCTACAACACTTCCATCTTCATTTTTGATATTAAGTCTGTAATCTTTCAGCCGTTCAGTTCGAGATAGTTTCTCTAAAAACTCCTTTTCTGGAAAGAAAATTTTAAAAGCCTCTTTTATTTTCTCTAATGTTTCTATTCCATCTTCTGTAATTGCTCCAACCTGTTTATCCGTAATTAGATTAACAAGATGCTGTTTTACAGTTTTATAGTTGTTATCAAATTGAAGACTTAACGATGGAAAAACTTGTGAATCTCTTCTACTTCTTCCATTAAGATAAGCCCCTGCTCTACGACTAAAATATTCAATTCGTTCTATCTCTTCCCAATCTCCAGCAGTTTGAATAGTTGTAGGATTTAATAGTCGATAAGAGGATAGAAAAGTGAAAGGTTTTCCAAAGCTAATGGAGAGTTTAGGGGTTATACTCCAACTTAATCCAGAATCTTTATTGTATTTAAGAGTTCCAGTTTTTGAATTTGAAGCTTCTAATATCTCTATTGAAATAGTGAACTCATCTCTGTTATTATAAATCCATTCACTTCCTAAAGATATGCTATCTATTAAATAGTTCTCTATTTTTTCAAGATCTTTTCTATTTTGATAGGTTGTTGCTACTATTAATGATAGATATATAGCTTCTAAAATTGTACTTTTTCCTGCTCCATTAATACCGTAAATAACAATATTATCTAAGACCTCATCACTATTTAGATATTTAAAATCAAGTTTTAACTCTTCAATACCCTTAAAGTTATTAATCTTTAAACTTTTAATTCTAATATTCAAAATTCCCCTTTTCTATAATTGATGTAGAAAATTTTAGCATAGAGAAAATTTTATTTACTATTTCTTCTATAAAAGCTTTTTTCATATATCAAGTTTTAAAGCATAGTAAACTCTTTTTGGTAAAATAGCTTAAAAACGGAGTTCCTTTGGATCTTACACATTTAGACGAGAATAGCAGACCAAAAATGGTCGATGTATCCGAAAAGATTGTTACAGAGAGAGTTGCAATCGCTACTGGAACGATAACAATGAGTAGTGAAGCTTTTGAAAATGTGGTATCAAATCAGAATAAGAAAGGTCCTGTACTTCAGACAGCAGTTATCGCCTCTATTATGGGAGCTAAGCAGACCTCATCATTAATTCCTATGTGTCACCCTCTAAACCTATCTGGAATCAACTGTGATGTTGATGAGTTAGAAGAGAAAAACGGTTTTAGATTAACTGTTACAGCTAAACTTAGTGGGCAGACTGGTGTAGAGATGGAAGCTTTAACAGGTGTCTCTATTGGGCTATTAACTATCTACGATATGGTTAAAGCTATCGATAAAGATATGGTGATCTCCAATGTTCAGTTAGAGGAGAAGAGAGGAGGCAAAAGTGGAACATATAGAAGGTAAACCAGAAGTTGAGTATCCTACTGAGTGGGGATATAGAGTTATTGGTGAAGATGAAGAACAAATAAGAGTTGCTATCGATGAGGTAGTTGATACTCTTGATTACTCTGTAAAGTTTTCAAAAACAAGTAAAAATGGAAAATATAGATCTTTTGAAGTTAAAGTTACTGTACCTAACGAAGGTGAAAGAGATAGAGTTTTTAGAGAGTTAAAAGCTCGTAACTGTATCAAGATGGTTATCTAAGTATGGTTAAACTTAGAAAAATAGAAGCCATCGATCAAGCTGTTCTTGATAATATCGGCTTTGAGTGGCATACAGATTTAGATGGAACTAACTATATTGCTGATGAACTTGTAGAAGTAAGTGAGCAGGATGCTGAAGCTTATTATGAAGCTGTAAACTCTATCTATGAGATGTTTATAGAGGCTGGTGATTATGTTATTGAAAATAATCTATTTCACGAACTTGGAATCCCTTTTAATCTTGTAGATGTAATTAAAGAGAGTTGGGAAGCTGATCCTCACTGGCACCTATATGGACGGTTTGATCTTGCAGGTGGAATCGATGGTAAGCCGATTAAACTTATTGAGTTTAATGCTGATACACCGACAGGAGTTTTTGAGACATCTGTAATTCAGTGGGCATCTCTAAAGGCTAATAATCTTGATGAAGAGGCTCAATTTAATAATGTCTATCAGACTATTAGTGATAACTTTAAACGATTAATTATGCTCAATGATGATATTGAGAATTTTAAAGAGCATTATCAAGGGTGGAAAATTCTTTTTAGCTCATATCGTGGCTCACTTGAAGATGAGATGACAACTCGACTACTTCAAAGTATGGCAAATGATGCTGGATTTACAACAGGTTTTGAGTACCTTGAAAATGTTGAGTTCTCTGAAGAGGGGATATTTAATAGTAAAGGTGAGCAGTTTGAGTATTGGTTTAAACTCTACCCTTGGGAAAATATCGGTTTTGAAGAGCCAAAACTTGCAACAATTCTTGATGGAATAATCCGAGATAGAAAAGCTATTATCTTAAACCCTCCATACACTCTACTTTTTCAGAGTAAAGGAATTATGAAAGTTCTTTATGATCTATTTCCTGATTCACCATATCTACTTAAAACATCTTTTGAACCTTTACAAGGTGTTCCATATATTGAAAAAAGAGTTTTTGGACGAGAAGGTGCAAACACTAAAATAGTAGATATTGATGGAAATACTATTGAAGAGACAGACGGAGAGTATGACAACTACGGAAAGATCTATCAAGAGTTTGTCGATTTTCCACAAAATGAGAAAGGTGAACTATATCAAGCAGGAGTATTTTTTGCCTATGAAGGGTGTGGTTTAGCTTTTAGAAAAGGTGGAAAAATTCTAAATAATACAAGCAAGTTTGTAGGACATATTATTAAAAGTTAAAGTAGAAAAGGAGAGGATTCCTCTCCTTTGTATTTAGTAGATTTTAGTGATTTTCTAAGACATCAAGTCGAGGGTATACAAAAATAGCCTCTCTCTGTATCTCAATCTTTTCACGACTATCAACAGCATAAGCATTGATTTTTAGTGTGATAGTTGTATCTTTTCTAAGATCTTCTGCAAGATGTTCATCAGTATATAGAACAACAACTTTTTTAGACTTTCTACCAGCTTTAAGTTTAAACGGCTTAGTCGGTCTTAAGATCTGAACCTCATCACTCTCAACTTCAAAGTAGTATTCGTGATCTTCTGTATCTGTGTTTTGGAATAGGAAAACATAGCCATTTTTAACTCGTTTAGTATCTCCCTCTAAATTCTCAATTGAGTAGAGTCGAGTCTCTTTATTGATATTTAGAAGCATATGCTCTTTTTCACTACCAAGTTTAATTAATAGAACTACCATAAGAAGCATAACAGCTATATAGCCAATAATCTTTCCACGGAAATATTGAGTCTTTCCATCTTGTTTAATTGTTTCACGATCGCTTGACCACTGAACAAGTGACTCTTTACCCTGTTTACCCATAACAGTTGTACAAGCATCTACACACTCAAGACAGTTAATACACTCAAGTTGAAGCCCCTTACGAATATCAATATGAGTCGGACAGACAGTTACACACTGCTCACAAGTTGTACACTCTGCACCTTCAGGAAGTTCTTTTGCTTTATTGATAACTTTATCTTTATTCTCATCATAGATGTGTCCACCACGATTTGTATCATAGATAGCCATAACTGTATCATCATCATAAAGCACCGATTGAACACGGCTATAAGGACAGATATATGCACAGAAATTCTCTTTTATAAAGATAATATCAACTATTAAGAATAGAGCAATTGATGCTAAGAAGCCTAAAAGAACTGTATGTTCCATTGGATCTTGAATGTATTCAAAGAAAGTTTCTGGAGGAATAAAGTACCAAGTAAAGTCAGCTGCTGCAATAATTGCTAAAGCAGACCATAAAAGAACACCGATAGCACCTTTTACTTTATTACCAAAAGATGAGTAATCGACAGGTTTCTGCTTATTTTTAAGACTCTTATGTAATCCAAGAATCTTTGTCTGAATAAGATCACGATATACAACTCTAAATACAGTTTGAGGACAGGCCCAACCACAAAATACACGACCTCCAAGAACAGTCATCATAAAGATTCCAAGGAACATCATAATGAGTAGGAAAGGCATCAGGTATAGTTCCTGCATATCAAAAGAGCTAAAGAGTAGGTGAAGCTGTTTCTGATCAAAATTTAGTAGAAAAAAGTGTTTTCCCTCTATTGTCCAGAATGGTAGACCGAGTGCAATAACCGTAGCAAAAAAGTACATAATGTACCGTTTTATTGAGTACGGAATCCAACCATCTAATTTGCTATTAGCCATAGGTAATTCCTTTATTAGTTAAGTGTTTTCAATGTTTTTAATTAGATGTATTATACAATCTTATTATTAAGATAATCTCAAATTATAAATATAAGACAGTGCTTTTACTAATTTTAAACTACACTATATTACCAAAAAGAGAGTGATAATAGTGAACAAACTACTCAATTTCTCGAATATAAATTTTGATATACTTTACATAGTTAATTACTTGTTGTATGGCAGGTTATTTTATAGTTCTAAATTAAAAAATATATGAAAAGAAGGGTTATTAGTAGATATGCAGAGTTTTTTATCGACAGATAGAGTAGAATCAAAAAAGAGACTTGTTGGAGAGAGAGTTAAAGATTTTGATGAGATTTATGAGGTTTTTGATAAATTAGAGGCTCGTACACAAGCAGATAGATGTGTTCAGTGTGGAGATCCTTTCTGTATGAATAAGTGTCCTCTTCATAACTACATTCCACAGTGGTTAAAGTCAGTAGCAGATAGAGACTTAGAGTTAGCATTTAAGTTATCAAATGAGCCATCACCATTTCCAGAGATTATGGGTCGAGTATGTCCACAAGATACACTTTGTGAGGGTGACTGTACTCTTAATGATGGACACGGAGCTATAACAATCGGTTCTGTTGAGAGATATATTACAGAGAAAGGTTTCTCAAAAGGCTATAAGATTGAGTTCCCTAAAAAGAAAATTGGTAAAAAAGTATCTGTTATAGGTTCAGGACCAGCAGGTCTATCACTGGCTACTTACCTATTAAGAGCAGGTGTAGATGTAACTATGTATGAGAGAGCAAATCGTGCAGGTGGCCTATTAACTTATGGAATCCCTGGATTTAAACTTGATAAGTCTATTGTTCAGAATAGAGTTGATCAGTTAATTAAAGCGGGAATGGTTCTAAAAACTAACTGTGAGATCGGTGTAGATATATCTATTGATGAGGTACAGAAAAGTAGTGATGCACTATTTGTCGGTATCGGTTCAACAGAAGCTAAAAAAGCTAATATCAGTAATGAGAGTGCAAAAGGTGTATACCCTGCAATGGCATACCTTACAAATGTTCAGAAGAAGCTTTTCAGTGAAAAATCTAATAGTGAACTTGATGTAAAAGGTAAGAATGTTATCGTAATTGGTGGTGGTGATACAGCTATGGATTGTGTTAGAACTGCTCTTAGAGAGGGTGCTTCATCAGTAACTTGTCACTATCGTAGAGATGCTAACAATATGCCTGGAAGCTATAAAGAGTACCAAAATGCTATTGAAGAGGGTTGTAACTTTGAGTTTTACAGCACACCAAAAGCGATTGAAGTATCTAAAAATGGTAGTGTAAATGGTGTTGTTTTTGCTAAAACTGAACTTTCAGAGCCTGATGAGTCTGGCAGACAGAGAGTTGTAGAGATTAGCAATAGTGACATAAACTATAATGCTGATATCGTTATTATGGCTCTCGGGTTTAATCCAGCAAAACCAAGTTTTTTAAATAGTGCTGATATTAAACTAAATAGTTGGGGTGGTATAGTGACTGATAGTCGTGGTGAAACTTCAACTAAAAATATCTATTCTGGTGGTGATGCTGTTCGTGGTGCTGATCTTGTTGTAAGTGCAGCATTTGATGGTCGTGAAATTGCAAAAGAGATTATAAGCTCATTTGAGGATTAAAATATGTCTTTTTTAAATCTATTTTCAAGAGGTGATAACGGTAGTGAGACCCAAACTATTGAGAAAAAAAAGCCTCAACCTAAAAAGAGTGAAGCTCCTTCACACTGGATTAAGTGTAACAGTTGTAACTCTTTAATGTACTATAAAGAGGTAGAGAATCAACTCTATGTCTGTCCAAAATGTGGTCATCATATCAGAATTGGTGTAAAAGATAGAATTAAATTTCTTGTAGATGATGGCAGTTTTATTGAGATGGATAGCAATTTAGCTCCTGTCGATCCTCTTAAATTTGTAGATAAAAAGAGTTACAAAAAGAGAATCGAAGATGGGAAAGAGAAGAGTGGAAGCACCTCATCAGTAGTTTCAGGTAGTGCAACTATTGGTGGTGAACCTGTTGAGATTGCAGTTTTCGACTTCTCATTTATGGGTGGTTCTTTAGGCTCTGTTGAGGGTGAAAAGATATATCGAGCTATCAATAGAGCTATTGAGAAAAAGTGTGGAGTTATTATTGTATCTGCTTCAGGTGGTGCAAGAATGCAAGAGTCTACATTCTCTCTTATGCAGATGGCAAAGACAAGTGGAGCTTTAGCAAAACTTTCTGATGCTGGTTTACCATATATCTCAATTCTAACTGATCCTACAATGGGTGGAGTTAGTGCATCATTTGCGACTCTTGGTGATATTATCATCGCTGAGCCTGGGGCTTTAGTCGGTTTTGCTGGTCAGAGAGTTATAAAGCAGACTATCGGTTCTGATCTACCTGAAGGTTTTCAGAGAGCTGAATTTCTACTTGAACACGGTCATATAGATATGATTGTTAAAAGAAATGATATGAGAGAGAGAGTTGGAGAGCTTCTAAAGTTCTTTAAAAAAGATTAATTAACCTAAAAGAGTATCTTTTATCGATACTCTTTTAGATTCTTAGCTTTTTGCTAAAATAGTCCTATAACTAAAATATAGGAATAGAAATGGAAAAGATAACTCTACAATCTCCTCTTGATATGCATCTTCACTTAAGAGATGGTGATATGCTTAAAGATGTTTATAGTTACAGTGAAGATCAGTTTGCAGGTGCTGTAATAATGCCAAATTTACAACCACCTTTACAGAATCGTGAAGATATACTTGCTTATAGAGATAGAATTCAGACTCTATCTAAAAAAGATTTTGATCCATATATGACAATATTTTTCTCAAATAGTTATGATAAAGAGTTTTTAGAGTCTATAAAAGATCTCATCATTGCTGTAAAACTCTATCCAAGTGGAGTGACAACAAATAGTGAGAATGGTGTTAAGTCACTCGATTTAGAGAGTGTTGGTATGACTCTATCTGCTATGGAAGAGTTAGGAATTCCGCTATCTGTTCACGGTGAGACCGATGGAGCAATTTTTGAGAGAGAAGCTGAGTTTTTACCTGTTTATGAGATGTTAGCAAAAGAGTTTCCTAAGCTTAAAATTATGATGGAACATATTTCAGATCATAGAACTATTAAACTACTCGATAAGTATCCCAACCTATATGCAACTGTTACAGTTCATCACCTAACTATCACAACTGATGATCTTCTTGGTGGAGCTTTAAAACCACACCTTTTCTGTAAACCGATTGTTAAGTTTGCAAAAGATAGAGATGCTCTTCGAGAACTTGTTTTAAGTGGACACCCTAAAGTTATGTTTGGAAGTGATTCAGCTCCTCACCTAAGAGAGAATAAAGAGAGTGCAAATGGTAGTGCTGGAGTCTTTACAGCTCCTATAATTCTTCAGAAGTTAGCAGAGCTTTTTGATAGTGCTGGAAAACTTGATAGGTTACAAGCTTTTGTAAGTGATAATGCACAGAGAATCTATGGAGTTACTCCACCTAAAAGAGAAGTAACTTTAGAGAAGAGAAGTTTTAAAGTTCCTGAAAACTATAACGGTGTAGTTACTCTATTTGCAGGAGAAGAGATAGGCTGGTCTTTAGTCTAATATTTGATAAAACTCTACACTCTATCTATGTGCTACAATTTGCAAAAAATAGTGAGTGTAGATGTCTAAAATAGTTCCATTTTTTGTAAAGAGATACCTCCGTTTTGATCGTGAACAACCCTTTATTACACTATCAGCAATTCTTGCTTTCATAGGAATAGCACTCGGTGTTATGGTTTTAATGGTTGCAATGGCAATTATGAACGGTTTTGATAAAGAGTTTGAGAAAAAACTATCTATTATGAACTACCCTTTAACTGTTATCTCAACTCAGAGTCAGTTTATTGGTGATGAGGTACTTCAAAAACTTCAAAGTAGTTTTCCAGAGCTAAATTTTAGCCCATATCTTGTAGGTAGTATTGTTGCAAAAAGTGGTGATAATATGGAGGGAGGCTTTCTTTTTGGAGTCGATTTTGAGAGAGAAGCTAAGATAAATCCAGTTGTAAATGAGGCGATAAAAGATGTTGAAATAGGAAAGTTTAACTCTCTTGTTGGAAGTTCTCTCTATTATGATTTTCTATTAGATGGAAACAGTAAACTAACATATATCTTTACAGTTATGGATCCCTCTGGACTCTTATCAACTCCAACAATGAAAAGATT
>Ga0193956_1001150_pt1 | contig 10872 bp, 8 predicted proteins | sample BB_7_MG_FD_140358 | JGI IMG/M metagenome (GOLD analysis project Ga0193956, IMG submission 140358) | Microbial mat bacterial communities from the Broadkill River, Lewes, Delaware, United States - BB_7_MG | ecosystem: Environmental > Aquatic > Freshwater > River > Microbial mats | place: USA...
ATAAAGATAAAGATAACAACAAAAACAAAACAATTTTTGCAAATCTAAAATATACCCCTAAAATCTCACAAAACAACGATCTTGATATTATTCTTGACTACAGTAAATATGAGCAATCTATCAATGCTATGCACTACACTGGACTAGAACTTACATCTAATTTCAAAGAGGATACATACTCTATAAAGACAGATCTAACCAATACTTCAATTGAGAACAATAAGCTATTGATAGGTGCTAATTTAAAACATACTGATAGTATTAAAACTGATCTCACAGGTTATCCTGGTGTATCAAATATAGTATCTCCAAATTTAGAACGTGAGATATACTCTATTTATGCAAAAGACAACTACCTATTAACAAATAAAATAAACTTAGAACTAGGTATAAGGTATGATGAATACTCTGATTTTGGTGATAAAATCTCACCACATATGGGTTTTGTTTATAGACTAAATGATCAATCAACATTAAAATTAAAATACGCTGAAGCTTTTCGTGCACCATCTTGGATTGAATTATATGGACTTTATGGCAATGATCAACTAAAAGCTGAAACTTCACTTTGTACAGAACTTGACTACATATATAAACATAACGCAAACAATAGAGCTTCACTGAACATATATCATTCTAAAATAGAAGACTATATTTATAGGTATGGTACTAATGACTATTCACAAGACTCAGAGCTAAATCTTCATGGTGTTGAATTAGACTACCTATATACTCCGTTACACCACATAGATATAAATCTATTGGCTTCGTATACAGACCCAAAAGATAAATATAATAATACAATCCCACAGATAACAAAATTTTTAACAACTGCATCACTGGTATATACATCTGATCTTGGAATTATATTTGGTTCGACTATCAGGTACAAAAATACAACAGATATGGATAACGAACCAATACTTGATCAGTCTATATCATATACTTACAAAGCTTTTGATATTCAACTTATTGCAAAAAATATTTTTGATTCTAAGGTTATTTATTATGATAGTAACCATGATAGTTCAAACCCAATAGAAGATGCAAAAAGAGAAGTATTTTTAAATATTTCATGGGTTTATTAATGAAAATAATATTTTTAATTCTACTTCTTAGTACATTTGTTTTTTCAAAAACAATAAATAACTCACTTCTTAAAATTCATGCGAACATAATGCCTAAAGTTTTATTGCTAGAAAAAAATATCAAAGAAAAAATTAAAAACAACACAATAAATATAACTATAGCCTATGAAGAAAGCAACTATAAAGAAATGAAATTTTTAGAGCAGTCTATAAAGAGAGAATATCCAAATGGTATATCTGGCTATGAAATTAAAATTGAATTTATAGATTACAAAGCATTTAAAGAATGTAATACTGACACAAATATATTATACATTTTTCCATCATCTAAAGAAAATATAAAAATGCTAATTAAAGGCTACAATGATTGTAACACCATAACATTTGCATCTGATAAAGAGTACCTAAAGTATGATGCTATGATCTCTATAGATGTTGGCAAAAAAGTAAAACCAATAGTAAACTTAGTTGCTGTAAAAAAATTTGGCATCGCATTTAAACCTGTACTTTTAAGTATATCAAAGGTGTTTAAATATGAGGAATAGCTTTAGATTTAATTCTTTAAGTTTTAAAACTGTTTCTATGCTTATCTTAGTATCTTTTATATTTATAGCTGTTGGATTTGCTAGTGCTAAAAAAACATTTTCAGATAGTTTTGAAGATATAATAAATGAGAAAATAGATACTGTAATAAACAGTATTGCCCCTCAAATATCACTAAACTTAAGTTACGGCTTTTATGAATCAGTTGATGAAATTTGTAATGACCAACTCAAAGATAAACATATACTTTTTATAGAAGTAAACTCAAAAAAAACTCAAAAAAAACTTACTTATCAAAAAGTTGACACAAATAATATTTACTCAAATAAATTTGTTAGACATCAGGATCTAATAGACCCGTTATCCTCTAAAACAATTGGAAATATAAAACTTATATACTCTAGTGAATTTTATGATAAACAGATGAAAAAATTCTACAAACATGCTATTATCGGAAGTCTTTTATTTATGTGTGCGATCTTGTTAATAAGTCTTTTTTTAATAAGGTCATTAAGACCACTATCTAGCCTAAAAAATGCTTTAAACAATTTTAATCCATATGATCCAAAAAAACTTGATATTAAAGGTAGCTCTAAAAATGAGATAGACTCCATAGTTAACTCCGCTAATATGATGGTTGAAAATCTTATATCGTACATAGAACACTCATCTATACTTACAACAGAGTTATCTCAACAGCAACAACACTTAAAAGATGCTCAAAGAATCGCTAGTGTTGGTTCTTGGGAGTATGATGTTCAAAATGACAAACTTATCTTAAGTGATGAAATTTTTAGAATTTTAGGTATGAAAAAAAATGACAATCTAACATTTGAACAGTTTATTGAACTGGTTTCAGATGAAGATAAAGACATGTTTAAAGATATTATTGAAGATGCTATTGAAAAAGGTGCAACTTTTAACATAAAATATAAAATTTTAAATAAAAGAAAAAAATTTGTATATGTAAGAACTAAAGGTAAAGTTAGAAAAAAATCATCTGGAGAGATAAAACTTACAGCCGTTACGTTAGATATAACAAATGATACACATAATAAACAAGTTATTGAACAGCTAGCTTACTATGACTCACTAACTAAACTTCCAAATAGAGTTTTATTTAGAGACAGAGCGATCATAGCTATTAAAAATGCAAAGAGACATAATACAAAAATAGCTATTATGTTCTTAGATCTTGACAACTTTAAAAATGTGAATGACACCCTAGGACACTCAGTAGGTGATCAACTGCTCATACATGTATCTAAACTTTTAGAAGATATCTTAAGAGATAACGATACAGTTTCAAGAGTTGGTGGTGATGAATTTACTATACTTTTAACAGATATACATTCACAAAAGGATGCTGAACTTATTGCAGAAAAAATATTTGAAGCATTAGCTGGTGATCATAAAATAAGTGGATATGAACTTTTAATAAGTACAAGTATTGGGATAGCTCTTTTTCCAGATACTGGGGACAATATAGATTCACTGATCAGAAATGCCGATACTGCTATGTATGAAGCAAAAAAGAACAACAAAAATAACTATAAAATTTTTGATAAAAAAATGTATACTAAACTAAACAAATTTGTACAAGTAGAACAAGATCTTAGAAAAGATTTACAAAATGAAGATGCTTTTGAAATTTACTACCAAGCTAAAGTCAATTCATTTGATGGTTCTATATCTGGGTGTGAAGCACTTGTTAGATGGAACCATAAAACAAAAGGACTAATTTATCCAGATGAATTTATAAGTATTGCTGAAGAGAGTGGTTTAATTATACATATAGGTAACATAATTATTAAAAAAGCTATTAGAGACCTTATTGAATTTAAAAAGGTTGTAGATGAATCTTTTATTGTAGCTATAAATCTATCACCAAGACAATTCACAGATAATGACCTTATAGAAAATATAAAAACATACATAAGTAACTATGATGTATCTCCTAAACAACTAGAGTTTGAAATAACTGAGAGTCTATCTATGCAAGATATATCAAAAACATTGGAAGTTCTAAATGATCTCAAAAAGATCGGTGTATCTATTGCTATTGATGATTTTGGAACTGGTTATTCCTCTTTATCATACCTAAAACAATTTCCAATAAATACTCTTAAAATAGATAAAAGTTTTGTGCTAGATATGACCTTTGATAGTGATGACAAAAGTATTGTAAATACAATTATTAACATGGCAAAAACACTAAACTTTAAGACTGTAGCTGAAGGTGTTGAGACAAAAGAACATTCTGATCTTCTTGCAGAAATGGACTGCGATATACTACAAGGGTATTACTATTCTAAACCTGTACCAAAAGAACAGTTTATAAGCTTTTTAAAAAGCTGTAATTAGGGTATAATTCAAAAATATTTACAACCTATAAAAAGAGAAAAATGGACTACTTAAAACTACAAGGCTTACAATCAGTTAGTGGAAATATAAAAATTTCTGGCGCTAAAAATGCAGCACTTCCACTAATGGCTATGTCAATACTTGCAAAAAATAATATAAAAATTTCCAATCTTCCAAATGTAGCTGACATAAACACACTTTTAACACTTCTTACCAACCTTGGTGCAGAGTGCAAAAAAGATCTTAATTCTGTTGAGATCAATACATCAAATATAAAAGAAATAATAGCAACATATGACATAGTAAAAACTATGCGAGCTTCCATACTAGTTCTTGGACCAGCTCTAGCTAGATTTAGACATTGTGAAGTGTCACTTCCTGGTGGATGTGCCATTGGACAAAGACCTGTTGATCTACACTTAAAAGCACTCGAACAGATGGGTGCTACTATAGAGATAAAAAGTGGTTATATAGATGCTAAAGCACCAGATGGATTAAAAGGTTGTGAAATCGTATTTGACAAGATCACAGTGACAGGTACTGCAAATATTGTTATGGCAGCAGCTCTTGCAAATGGTGTTACAACTATAGTAAATGCTGCACGTGAGCCAGAGGTAGTTCAACTATGTGAAATTTTAAATCAAAGTGGCGTTAAGATTGACGGTATAGGTACCGCCGTTATTAAAGTTCATGGAAACAACGGAGAGCTTGTAGATATGATTGATTTTAGTGTTATTCCAGATAGAATAGAAGCTGGCACATACCTTTGTGCTGGAGCTATTCTAAATCAAGAATTAACTATAACAAATACTGAACCTAAACATCTAGATGCTGTTTTATCAAAGTTTGAAGAGATGGGTTTTATTATACAAACAACCGACTCAACCATTACTATAAAACCAACAAGCAGCATAAAACCTGTTAGGATTACAACTCAAGAGTATCCTGCTTTTCCAACAGATATGCAAGCCCAATTTTTAGCTTTAGCTACACAAGCAGATGGTGTATCTATAATAGAAGAAAGGCTGTTTGAAAATCGTTTTATGCATGTTAGTGAACTTCAGCGTATGGGTGCAGACATTACATTGAATGGACATACAGCTACCATAAATGGAAGAAGTAAACTCAGTGGAACAGATGTTATGGCTACAGATCTAAGAGCCTCAAGTGCTCTTATATTAGCTGCTCTTGTCGCTGATGGAGAAACTAATGTACACCGTATTTACCACCTTGATCGTGGATATGAATCTTTAGAAACAAAGCTTGAAAATGTTGGAGTTAACATAAAGCGCTTAAAAGAGTAAATATGTCACTTCAAGATCAAGAAAAATGGGATAAAAAATATACATCAACACCTAATTTATTAGAAAAAAGAAAACCTAGTGAAAAGTTGGTGAAGTTTACAAAAAGTATAGATGCAAAAACTAAGCAAGCTCTTGATTTTGCTTGTGGAAATGGTAGAAACTCTATCTACTTAGCAGAACTTGGGTTTTATGTAGATGCGTTAGATATATCAGATATTGCCCTAAACAATCTCAATCAAAACAATATAAAAAATATAAATACAAAACAGATCGATTTAGATAATTTTAATACAGATAAAAAGTATGATCTTATTGTTAAGTGCAACTACTTAGATAGAGATGCTATTTCTACACTCATAAATGCTCTAAATAAAAATGGTTTGATGGTTATAGAAACATATATGGATCATGAGTCAAATACAAAACCAAACTCTAATCCTGACTTTTTACTAAAAGCAGGTGAATTAAAAAGTTTTTTTAATGATCAATTTGAAGTTTTAGAATATGATGAATTTGACAACGAATCAAATGAACTTTACAGAATGAAAAAACAATCTATAGTTGTAAAAAAACTATAGATTAGTCTTCAAAAATTATCATCTCGTATATAGATTTTTTTGTTACAAGTGCTTTATCAGGTGATACAGAGTGCGTATTTCTTGAGCGCTGAACTTCATGTCTTAACTGAGCTATCTCTTTTTCCATCTCATCTACATTATCTTTTAAACGAAGTATAATATCAACACCAGCTAAATTTACACCTAGTTCACGTGTAAGTCTTAGTATTAGTTTTATTTTATCTATATCTCTTTGAGAGTACATTCTGATCCTACCACCTGAACGTGATGGGCTGATCAGATTTTCTCTCTCATACTGTCTTAAAGTTTGTGGATGTATATCTAAGATCTTAGCTACTACGCTGATCAAATAAACCGGCTCGTCATATTGGTGTATCATCTGTTTCTCCTTTTTTAACTGGGAAGTTTTTCTTTCATTGTTTCTACTAAACTTTCATCCAAGTCATCTACATTTGGAAGTACTATATTTGCTTCAAGATATAAGTTACCGCGAGTCTTTGTTTTTCTATTCATTGCACCCATCTCTTTTACACGAAATCTTTGTCCGTTTTTAGTATTTTGAGGTACTTTTAGCTTTATATCTTTCTCAAGTGTCTTTATAACTACTTTATCACCAAACAGTGCAGCTTTAAGTGGCACATCAAAAGTTTTTATAAGATCATCACCATCTCTTTTATACTCTGGACTAGGTGCTACGTTTATCTTTAAAAACAGATCACCTTTTCTTCCGCCAGATGAATGACCTTTACCCTTAACACGCATCTTCTCACCAGTTTTTACACCAGCTGGAATTTTTATATCAAACCTGTCATCAGCAACTGATACAGAGTGGCTTCCCCCTAGTATACTTACAGAAAAAGGTATTGTAACTGATGTCTCTATATCAAGGTTTGGTTCAGATCTTCCACCAAAACCACCACCAAATGGGTTTCCTCCGCCGCCAAAGCCACTTCCACCAAATCCTCCGGCACCTCCACCTGAGAACATTTGTCGGAGAATCTCATCAAGATCAGCTTGACCTGAACTAGCGTGTGAACGTGTAAAGTCATGGAAGTTTTGACCTCCAAACATCTGATCACCGTACATGTCATATTGAGCTTTTTTCTCTTTATCTCTTAGTATCTCATAAGCAGAATTTATCTCTTTAAACTTAGTTTCTGCATCTTTATCTTTATTTACATCTGGGTGATACTGACGTGCTAATTTTCTATACGCCTTTTTAATCTCCGCTTCACTAGCATTTTCTGAAATTTCTAAAGTTTCATACAATGATTTTGCCATAATAATATTTCCTAATTTTTTAATATAATTGTTTAGTATTAAGTTGTATTATATCATAAAGGTTGAGTGGATGTCAATCAAGTTGTCGCTCCAAAATAAAATACTTTCTTTAAAATTAAAAAAGTAATGTAAATTCAAGGCGCTTAGTTAGGAAGCGTACTAATAGTACGTGAAGAGCGTAGCAACGCTTAAGTTGCGTTGCTATTTTAATTTTTTTAGTGTAAAAAGTGACGAACCTCAGAAAAATAAAGTGACATTCCAAACTCATTTGCCGCCTCAATGATCTCATCATCACGAATCGAACCGCCTGGCTCTATTACATTTTTAACACCAGCTTCAGCTGCTGCATCGATCGAATCACGGAAAGGGAAAAATGCTTCACTTGCTAGTGCTGCACCATTAACGTCAAGACCCATCTCTTTAGCTTTTTTAAGTGCACACTGAGAAGCATCTACACGTGAAGTCATACCCATACCAACAGCTACCATTGCAGAGTTTTTAACATATACTACACAGTTAGATTTTGTAAGAGATGCTACTTTGTAAGCAATCTCCAAGTCTTTCAATTCCCCCGCCTCTGCAGCTACTTTTGATACAAGTTTTGCATTTTTAACTTCATCTTCACCAACTTTATCAGCATCTTGGAAAACAAATCCACCATCAATGTGTTTAAAATCTTTTGCATCATTTGCAAGAACTAACTTATCGCTTCCCATCTCAAATAGCTTGATACGCTTCTTAGCAGCAAATACCTCTTGAGCTTCTTCTGTTATACGACCTGCAATAATAACTTCTAAGAAGATCTCATTCATCTTCTCAGCAAGCTCACGTGTCACAACACCATTTACAGCTACAACACCACCAAATGCAGATACAGGATCACATTTTAAAGCTTCTGTATATGATTCTAAAAGAGTGTCTTTTATAGCAAATCCACAAGGGTTACCGTGCTTAGTTATACACACAGCATTTTCTTCTCCAAATGCAGATGCGATTTTAACAGCACCACTTAGATCGTTAAGGTTGTTAAAACTTGCTTCACCTTTTAGTGTTTTAAAGTTGTTTGAGTAGTGTTTGTCAAACTCGTACAATGCACCTTTTTGGTGTGGATTCTCACCATAACGAGTATCCATTACTTTGTTACCAACTACAAATTGTTTCTCACCGAAACCTTCATTAAAACGGCTGTTCATATAGTTAGCGATCATAGAGTCATACGCAGCCGTATGCTCATACGCTTTTATCATTAGGCTGCGTCTAAACTCAACTGTATTTTCCTCATTTTCTATTGCATATATAACATTTGCATAGTCATTTACATCTGTAACGATCATAACAGAGTCAAAGTTTTTAGCTGCACTTCTTACCATTGCAGGTCCGCCGATATCGATATTTTCAATGATATCATCAAAGTCATCAGTACGCTCGATAGTCTCTTTAAACGGGTAAAGATTTACACATACTAAATCAATAGCTTCAACACCTAATTCCTTTGCTTGATCTAGGTGTGATTGCTTATCACGACGATGTAGTATTCCACCGTGAACATAAGGGTTTAATGTTTTTACACGCCCTTCAAAACACTCAGGAAATTTTGTAACCTCATCAATTTCAATCGCTTTTATTCCAGATTCTACCAGTTTTTTATAAGTACCACCAGTTGAAATGATCTCAAAACCGTTTTTTACCAACGACTGACAAAACTCTACTACACCCGCTTTATCGCTAACGCTTACTAATGCTCTTTTAGACAATACAATTCCTTGTGAAATTTAAATTATGAAATTTTATCTAAAGCTAGTTTATAAAATGGTAAACTATTACAATTAGCAAAAGAGGTTGAAAGATGAAAAATATTGCGATTATGTGTTCAGGCGGAGATGTATCGGGTATGAATCCAGCACTTAAACATTTTGTTGAGTATGCTAAAAAAAATAATTTAACTCCATATTTCGTCAACAAAGGTTATGAGGGTTTAATAGACAATGAGATCTATGAAGCATCCTATAAAGATGTCTCAGGAATAATTACTCGTGGTGGAACAAAAATAGGTAGTGCAAGAAGTAAAAGATTCTTAGAATATAAATATAGAGAAGTAGCCAAAAAAAACCTTGATGCGCTTGAGATAGACTCACTTGTTGTTCTAGGTGGAGATGGTTCATTTCGTGGTTTACATCAGTTTTATAAAGACTTTGGTGTAAAATTTTGTGGTATACCATCAACCATTGATAACGATATATATGGAACTGACTATTGTTTGGGTGTAGATACAGCGCTAAATATTATAAAAACTTCTATAGATGCTATACGTGATACAGCATCAAGTTTTAGACGTGCATTTGTAGTTGAAACTATGGGTAGAGACTGTGGATATTTAGCTTTGATCACAGCACTTACAAGTGGTGCTGAGATGTGTTTGATTCCTGAAGTTGATTATGACCTAAAAGACTATGAAGATAAGTTTAAACAAGATGTAAAAAATGGAAGAGACTACTTTTTAGCAATAGTTGCAGAGGGTATTAAACAAGATTCTTCCGAGATCTCAAAATGGTTTGAAGAAACTATAGGAATGGAATCACGTGTAAGTGTGCTAGGTCATATTCAAAGAGGTGGTAACCCAACTATTTACGACAGACTAATGGCATACAAATTTATTAACAAAGCTATTGATGCACTTATGGATGGCAAAGATGAAAGTATAGTTTGCTACACGAATAAAGGATTTGAATACAAAAGTATAGATGAAGTAACTAAACCTTACCACCTAGACCAAAGCCTAATAGATATCCTTTAAAAAGGGAGTTCTAAAACTTTGTGTCGGTTCTATAAATATGCCAATAGTTAGGAAAGTTTTTTATAAACTGTAGTTTGTCAAGTAGCATTCAATACATATGTCAGATATATAGAGAAAAAAATATTTTCGTTATATGCTCTTGGCAGTGACTTGAGTCAAATATATGAATACATTGTAACACCAATAACATTAATAACAAATGAAATATCTTTTTCATTTTAACTCCTTGTTTATAATTATTAAACCTTATGCTCATCTAGTTACAGTAATATTACAATAAAGTATACTAATTGGTATACAGATTGCTTAATTTTACTTATTTGAGAAAGTGGAGTTTAAAATGAATGTTATGTCTATTGCTCAACAACATATCAACAACAATAATATAAATCAAACGCAAAATCTAAATACTGATTTTCAAGATGAACTGAATATACAGCAAAGTGGAAAATGGAAAAATCATTCCATAGAGTGGCTAAGCCCAAGCCAAAACCAAGCTTTAAACAATAAACTTGAAGAGATGGGAATTACCTCAGATGAAGAGATATATAAAATAAAGTCTCAAATGGAACGCACTATGATTACTTACAAAAGTTTAGGTGTCACGAACCCATACATCTATCTTGAAAGTCATATAAAGTCTCTTGAGCTAGGTCAAGCAAGAGATGGACTAAGCAACACAGATAAAAATGTACTTGAGGTGCTTTATGCAATTGTAGAGAATGATTTAGAAAACCCTAGTATTGAAAATAAATTTTTATATGATGAAATGAATAAACTAATATATGGTGAGAAGAATGAAGTTAGTTCTAGAGAAAATTCTAAACAACTTCAAACAAAATCTCAAGCTAGTGAGTATGTAAGTTTTCAAAATGAAATTGAACTCTCAAACAGAAGTAATGCCTTGAGTTTATCCGTAT
>Ga0193956_1001153_pt1 | contig 10855 bp, 10 predicted proteins | sample BB_7_MG_FD_140358 | JGI IMG/M metagenome (GOLD analysis project Ga0193956, IMG submission 140358) | Microbial mat bacterial communities from the Broadkill River, Lewes, Delaware, United States - BB_7_MG | ecosystem: Environmental > Aquatic > Freshwater > River > Microbial mats | place: USA...
CATCTATGTTTACAACATCTAATAGTTTTGAAGAGTATCGAAGAGAGTTAATAGATAAAATTAATGGCTTTACAATTCATCTAAAAACAGAGATATATAGACAGAACTTAGAAGCTAAAGTTAATGCTACACTCATTAACTTCTTATCTTCTCAAGCTTTTGAGAACCATAAAAATATCTATATATTAGAGAACGAAAAAGTTCTCTATTCAACTGATAACAGTATGAGTATTCATAAAGATCTTCTATATGAAGATATAACAAGAGGAGTAAGGCAGTATATAGATGAAGATGTTTATCATCTTCTACCAGAAGGAGAGATGGCAACAATGTTAAAGTGGAAAAACTCTTTCCACATACACGAATTTCAGCCTTGGAGAGACTCTAACTTAAGAATAGTTGTGAAGTATCCTTTTAATAACTATCTTGATAAGTTGCAATACATATATGTAGAGAGTTTTTCTCTTTTAATAGTAATTATGTTTATAGCTACTTTAGTCTCCTATATAGTTAGTGTTCACCTCATCGGAGCTATTGAACAGTTAAAAAAAGCTTCAGTAGGACTTCCTGAAAAGATTCTGCATAATCGTAGACTCTACTGGGGGTATAGCTATATAGAGGAGATTGAAGATCTAAAAAATAACATTAAAGAGGTTGCCAATCGACTAAGAACAGTTTTTGAAGAGAGTGAGCATAGGTATAGAGAGTTATTCGAGAGAACTCAAGATGCTTTAATTGTAGTAGATACAACCCTATTTACAATTATAAATATGAACTATAAAGCTGAAGATATGCTACAAAATAGTAGAGAAGAGCTTCTACACCATAGATTAAGTAGAGTAATTCCACATCTTACAGAAGAGGATCTTCTGAACATTAGTAAAACAGAAGAGAGAATATTTTTTCTTGTAAACAGAGGGAGAACACCTATAAAATTAAATATTACACCTTTTATTATTAAAGATAGAGAAGTGTGGTTAATTAGTTTAAAAGATTGGTCAGCACAGATTGATGCTGAAAAGAGTCAGAAACTTATCTCAACAGTTTTTGAGACAACTTCAGAAGGGATAGTAATCACAAATGAAGATACAGAAATTGTTATGGCAAATAGAGGTTTTGAGAGAATTACAGGCTATTCACTTCAAGAGGTTAGAGGAGAGAAAGTTAGTATTCTACACTCACATTGGCAGAGTAAACAGTTCTATAGAGATATGTGGAGAAGTATCAATTACAATGGATACTGGGAAGGAGAGATCTGGAACAAAAGAAAGAGTGGTGATATTTTTGCAGAGTGGCTAACAATATATAGGGTTAAAGATGGATTTGATGGACATATAAACTATATAGCGACTTTTGTTGATATAACAGAGAAGAAGAGAAGCCAAGATAGAATTAATAGACTCGCCTTTTATGACACTTTAACCTCTATGCCAAATAGAACTCTATTTAAAGATAGATTTACAAATATAATCTCTAAAGCTGAAAATGAGAATAAGAGAGTCTCTCTACTTTATCTCGACATAGATAATTTTAAAAATATAAATGACACTTTAGGGCATCAAGTTGGTGATCTTCTTATTAAGAAGCTTGCAAATAGAATATCAGCAAATATAGGAAAGGGTGATACCGTAGCAAGACTTGGAGGAGATGAGTTTACGATTGTTATCGAAGATATTAAAGATAATATAGATATAGCCAACAGTGCTGAAAACATACTTCAAGCTATAAACAAGCCTTTTGAAATAAACAAAGAACAGCTCTATACATCAGCAAGTATAGGTATCTGCATCTATCCTGATGATGCTAAAGATTTTGATTCATTGATGAAATGTGCAGATATTGCTATGTATCGAGCTAAAGAGAGTGGAAAACATAGTTATGAGTTTTTTACAGAGGATATAAATAGAGAGACTCAAGAGAGAATAAGCATTGAAAACGGATTAAGAGAGGCGATTGCAAAAAAAGAGTTTGAACTATACTACCAGCCACAAGTAAATTCAGGAGGGCAGATTGTAGGTGTAGAAGCTCTTATTCGATGGTTCTCATCAACAGGACGACCAATAAGACCAGATATATTTATTCCTATTGCAGAGAGTAGTGGGCAGATAGGAGCTATTGAGAAGTGGGTTATTGATACAGCTTCAGACACTTTAAGCCGATGGAAAGAGATGGGCATCAATGTTTTAATGTCTATTAATATCTCTAATCATCAATTTAAGCAGGATAATTTTGTTGATGTTATCAAAGATATAATCTGTAAAAAAGATGGTGTTGAGTGTGAAGACTTTGATCTTGAACTTACAGAGAGAATTGTCTCAAATGATGATGATAAGACAGTTGAGAAACTTAATGAGCTAAAAAAACTCAATTTTCATCTATCTCTTGATGACTTCGGTACAGGGCAATCCTCTCTCTCATATCTTCAGAAGTTTAATATTGATAAACTTAAAATAGATAAATCTTTTGTAGATGGTGTTCCAGAGAATAGTCAAAACAGCACTATAATTGATGCAATAGTCTCTCTAAGTGGAGCTTTTGGAATGGATGTTATTGCTGAAGGTGTTGAGACAGAGAAGCAGTTAGAGTTCTTAAAAAGTAAAAACTGCTGTCTATATCAAGGTTACTATTTTAGTAGACCCGTACCTGCAGATGAGTTTGAAAAACTCTTCTTAGAACAGAAATATTCAAATATGGAAAAGAGTTGAATTTAGTAGATTATATTTTTGTTTCATAACAAATATGCTATATTAAGAAAAGTTAAAGATATAGAGATAAATTGTTATAGAAAGTTTGAAATATATTGGAGATAGAGTTTGGCTGATCAAGATCTTGAGTTTGAAGAGTTAGAAGATGGAGAACATAGTGGTTTAGTTCTTGATACTCATAAGAAGATAAATGACAGATTTAGTGGTTATGTCCATAGTGTTGAAGAGGGTTATGCAGAGATCTATCTCGATATAATAGATGAGATGGTGGCTGATGAGCTTGGATTAGTCCACGGAGGTTTTCTATTCTCTTCAGCAAGTTTTGCAGCCGTTGCAGCTATAAACAAACCAAATGCTATTGTTATAGGAGCTCAAGTCCACTTTTTTACACCTGTTAGAGTCGATGAGACTGTGATATTTGAGGCACATAGTCGTCACAAAATAGGAAAGAAAAGAATCGTAGAGGTTGTTGGACGAGTTGGAGATATTAAAGTCTTCTCAGGAAACTTTAGTATAGCTGTAATGGATCAACATATTCTCTCTATTCGACTGGAAGAAGTTAAAGTTCAGAAGAAGAGAGATGATGACAAGACAAAGGATAAATCAGAGTGAGTAAATATAGTGCTATTGAGAGCTATCTAAAAGAGTTTCTTGGAGATGAGGTTCATAAGAGTGGAATTAAAAATGTTGTTATTGGACTTAGTGGAGGTATAGATTCAGCAGTTGTTGCCGTTCTACTTCAGAAAGTTTTTGGTGAACACTTTTTAGCTGTTAAGATGCCTACTCGTTATAGTAGTAAAAGCTCACTTCAAGATGCTGAAGAACTTATTAAGAAATTTAATATTCGTAGTGAAACAGTATCTGTTGATCCATATATTGACTCATATTTAGGAATAAATGGAAAAACAACAGACTTAAGAGTTGGAAACTTCTCTGCAAGAGTTAGAATGGCTACACTGTTTGATATCTCAGCAAGAGAGAGAGCCTTAGTTATCGGAACAAGTAATAAGAGTGAACTTCTTTTAGGGTATGGAACTCTATTCGGTGATCTTGCAAGTGCAATTAACCCTATTGGTGATATGTATAAGAGTGATATTTTTGAGTTTGCTAAATATCTTGGTGTTCCAGATTCAATCATCAATAAGCCTCCAAGTGCTGATCTATATGAGGGACAGAGTGATGAGGATGATTTAGGTTACTCTTATGAAGAGCTTGATTCTGTTATGAAACTATATGTTGAAGATCGTTTAAATCGAGTTCAGATACTTAATAGAGGTGTTTCACCTGAGCTGATAGATATGATTATCTCAAGAATGTATAACAATCACTTCAAGAGAAAAATGCCTATCGTTGCAAAACTGACTGATAGAACAGTTGGACACGACTTTTTATATGCAAGAGATGTAAAAGAGTAATAAAACAAGGAGAGAGAATGAAAGATACAGTGAAAGATATAAGCTTTTTCAAAGCAAATAGAGAGATAGAAAACTTCTTAGTTAATCGAGTAAATGAGAGTTCAATTAGTGATGTATCTAAAGAGGAACTTCTTGAGGAGTTCAATGAGGCTTTTGCTCAATATAGCTCTTCTCTTTACACAATTCCAACAACAACAGGAACTTCAGCTCTTCACCTTGCAGTATGTGCAATAGATCTTAAAAGAGGTGATAAAGTTTTCTGTTCTGTAAACTCATCTCCTGAGATTCCAGAGATTGTTAGACATTTTGATGCTGAACCTATATTTATAGATATAGTTCCTGGTAGCTTTCAGATGAATATGGATAAAATTGAAGAACTTTTAAAAAAGAACAGTTCTAAAAAGATCAAAGGAATAGTTGTCTCTCATATTGGTGGTGAGGTTGCTGATGTAGGTAGATTAAAAGAGATAGTTGGAAATAGAAATATTAAAATTATCGAAGATGCTACACAGATTTTAGGTCTTGAAGCTGATGAGACTGAAACTGTTTCTGATATTAAGATCTATAACCTTGAGGATTATGGTGTAGATAACTTAGCCAATCTTGGAGTATTTACAACAGATAATGAAGAGCTTTATGAGAGAGCTACTCTACTTAGTAATCACGGTCTTGTTTTTGAAGATGAAGAGTTAGACTTAAAATATATCTATGATGTTAAAGATATTGGGTGTCAATATATGGCAGGTAAACTTGGTCTTCTATACGGAATATCTAAACTTCAGATTATTCAGAGTGGTGTTGAGAGAAGAAGAGAGATTGCAGAAGCTTATACAGACTTCTTGCAAAATACTCCACACATTACAGTTGATGACTTTAAAGAGGCTCACTCATACTACTACTTTATGATTAGAATTGATAAGAATAGAGATCACTTTGCAAGAGAGCTTAAAAAAAGAGGAATAGAGACAGGTCTTCACTATATTCCTCTACATTTACAGAGTTACTATAAAAATAAGTATGCTCTCCGTGTAAATGACTACCCGAATGCTCTAAGAACTTTTCAACAGGTTCTCTCTATACCGATAAATGATACATTAAGTGATGATGATGTTGAGTATATCGCTAAAGAGATTAGAAAAGTTGCTGAAAATAGAGTGTGAAACTAAAAAATAGAGTCTGGAATAGATCTGAAAAGATTCTCTTTAATCCAGATGGAATAGAGTGGGGTTATGTATATTTAACCCTGCCTCTCTCTCTTATATACTGCTCATTAGCCTTTACAAAAGCTTTTTTTCGACACATTAGAAGAGAGAAGTTTAATACACCTATAATAGGAGTATCTAATTTGACTCTTGGTGGAAGTGGAAAGACACCTATTGTTATTGAGCTATCAAAAAGATTTAAAAAAGTAGCTATTATAAGTCGAGGATATGGACGAAAAAGTAGTGGTCTTATTATAGCTTCTAAATTTGGAGAGATAGTCTCAACTGTTGATGAGGTCGGTGATGAAGCTATGCTTTTTGCTACTAAAGTTAAAAATGGGATAGTGATAGTATCAGAAGATAGAGTTGAAGCCGTCAAAGAGGCTGAAAAGCTTTCTGTTGATGTTATTATTCTTGATGACTCTTATAGTAGCCACCATATAGAGAAAGATGAGCTTATTATTACAAGCAGTTCTAAGAACCGTTTCTGTCTTCCATCAGGTGGTTTTAGAGAGAAGTTGTGGTTTTTTAAGAGTAATTTTCACCTTATCAGAGAAAATATAGACTTCTTTAGAGATGTAAAACTGAAAAATAGAACAGAATCTATGGTTTTAATTACAGCTATCTCAAAAGGAGAACGACTATTAGAGCATATTCCAAAAGATACCCCACACTACATATTTCCAGATCATTACAGTTTTAAAAAGAGTGAGATAGATGCTATATGGAGTAGTGGAGAGTTTACCTCTATTGTAACAACTGAAAAAGATGCTGTAAAATTAGATAAATTTGGATTCCCTCTATCTATATTAGAGTTAAGTATAGAGTTGAAAGGAGATGTTTTTGAGAAATATCAGTCAAGCATATAGAGCAAGTCAGATTAAAAATATTATGGTCGTTACGGCTGTTGCAATACCTTTAATCTTTGTATTTATCTTTACCTATGTTGTCCCTTTTGGGCAGGAGTATAAAGAGAAACGGAAAGAGTATCAGTTAGCAAAAAATGCTAATCTTGATATTGAAAACACATATAGTGAGAAGTTAAATAGATTAAACCTCCTAAAAGAGGAGAGTAAACCGATAATAGAGATCTTCAATGAGCCAAAAAATATTGAGCTTTTTGTAGAGGAATCAAAGTTTATAAAGAGTATGAGACTTGTCGATAGTAACAGTTCAGATGAGATCTTTATAAAAGAGCTTTACAAAGTTGAGACTCACTATCTTCCTATCACAGTTCAAGAGTTCTATAAATTTATAGAGAATGGTAGTAGAAATGGTCTTATATTTGAGGTTAAATTTCCTATATCATTTTCTACTATTAAGAATAAGATACAGGGAAAATTCTACTTAAATCTCTATAGACTAAAAGATGTTAATAGAGATCTGGTAAAGCCGTTTAAACAGCTTCAGAGATATTAAGGAGTCTAAGATTTATATCGTATTAGAGGGTGTAGACCTTGTAGGAAAGAGTAGTCAGATAGAGATCTTAAAAAATAAGTTTCCTGACTACATATTTACAAATGAGCCTGGTGGTAGTAGACTAGGAAAAGAGATTCGAAATATACTACTCCATAGTGACTATAAACTTGATAGTCGTAGTGAGTTTCTTCTATTCTTAGCAGATCGTTCAGAGCATAACAGTAAAGTTATTGAACCTGCTATAAATAATGGAAAAACTGTTGTAAGTGATAGATCTCTATTTTCTGGTCTCGCTTATGGAGAGATGGGTGAGTTCTCAAGAGAAGAACTTTGGAGATTTAATCTATTCTCTATGAGTGGTAGACTCCCCGATTTTGTAGTTCTATTTCAGATTAGTAGAGAAGAGTTATTAAAACGGAGAGATGGAATTGAAGCTGACAATATAGAGAGTCGTGGGCTTGACTATGCTATTGCAGTTCAAAACAACTTAAAGAGATGGATCTTAGAGAGTGGAGTATCATCTATTACTGTTAATGCTTCAGACTCAATAGAGAATATAGCCACTCAGATAGAGAACGGGATTAAAGAGTTAAAAGTTAAAAAAAGGGATTTATAAATGGTCTACTGTATTGCAGAATTTAAAGCAAAAGAGGGGAAAGAGGATGAGCTTTTTAATGTCTTAAAAGCTCTTGAGACACCAACACATCAAGAAGATGGGTGTATTCAGTATAAAGTTATGAGAAAAATTGAGACACCTTTTGCTGAAGGTGAACACTATGGAATAGTTTTTAATGAGATTTGGCAGTCAAAAGATATTTTTGAGAAACATTGTCAGATGCCATATATTGTTCAGTTTTTTCAACAGCAGTGCTTAGATGAGTCTGGGCTTGTTGAGAAGTGGAATGTCAATCTATTTGAATAATCTTAAAATCGTTTAAACTCTCTTAATCGAGAGTTTAAACCTTAAACCCTATTACAGTAACATCATCAACTTGAGAGTTACTTCTTCTATATGCATCAAACTCCGTAACAAATATCTCTCTCTGTTTAGAGAACGGCATATCGTAATACTTCTCAATTATAGATTTAAACCGTTTCTTTCCAAAAGGAAACTCTTTTGAGCCTCCAAGCTGATCAATATATCCATCAGTAGTTAGATAGAAATCTGTAGGATTCTCAATTTTAATAACCTCCTCTTTAAACTCAAAACTCTCATCAGACTCTCGATAACCGATAGATTTCTTATCTCCCTTCAACATCTTAAGATCTTTGCCTCTCTCTTTATAGAATAGAGGTGTAGAGGCTCCAGAGTATTTAAGAATCTTCTCTTCTCTATTTATGTAGACGATAGCTCCATCAAACCCAACATTTGACTTAGATTTACTGCTATTCTGTTTAAGAAGATTCTTTATCTCTCTATTAAAGTATGAGAGCATCTTGCTTGTACTCTTATCTATCTTCCCTCGATCAAGATCAGAGAATATCTGTCTCTCAACAGCTTTAACTAACATAGTTACAAAAGCTCCTGGAACTCCGTGTCCTGTACTATCAATAACCATTACAATAAGTTCATTATCATTTAACTCTTCAATGAAATATATATCTCCACCAACTATATCTCTTGGATTCCATATAATAAAGAAATCTTCAAAATGCTTACTAAGATGATGATGTTCAGAGATAATAGCTTTCTGAATTAGAGAAGCATACTGAATAGAGTCGGTGATATGACTATTTATCTCTTGAAGTTTCTCTGTTCTCTGAAACACTTTCTGCTCAAGAGACTCATTAAGTTTCTCAATATCTTGATGAAGCTTTTTTAAGTTTCTATTCTCTTTATCTACTTTTAGTAGTAGATAGACAATAACTCCAAGCACTATAAAGAACATCACATTTAACAATATTGTTAGCCACCATATTCTCTCTTGCATCTTTTTCATAGAACTTGAGAAAAAGATCTCTTTAGTCTTTTTTATAGTTTCAGCACTTTTAGTATTTTCAATCTCTTTTAGAAGTTCAACATAAACTGGAAATTGTTCGATAATTACTGTTAAATTCAAAAGAAGTACTTTCTGTAACTCTTGAACCTCATCTGTACGAAAATTACAGCTTCCAATAGTTAAACGATGTTCCTTAAATTTAGATATGAAATCGATATCAAGACTATTTTTTGCAAGTAGTAACATAGATGATATTTGTGAAAGAATATGAAAAAGCTCTCTATTTCTTTCAATCTTATCTGAATCAAGAGCTGAAAAGAACTGAACAGCAATATTTGGAATATAGTTCACAGCATTTTTAACTGTTGTATTAACTGTTAGAAATCTATCAATAAGTTTCTCTTTTCTTATGAACTCTTTCTCAAACTTTAATATGCTTCTCTTTAGCTCTCCAAACTCCTTATTATTAAGCCTATCAAACCTCTTTATCCTACTTATCTGACTATTTAGACTTTTTATATTACTCTGAATAGTGTCATAGTTGTGATAAAGGTAGAAATTTGTTTTAAGAAATTCAGTTTCAAGCTCTTGACTAAACTGTTTTATATCAAAAATCTCTCTTAAAAAACTCTGGTTATCCTTAATTTCGTGTTCAAGCTTATGTGTAAAGAGTGTAAGAACTATTAGCAGAAATGTTAGTATTGCTATAGATAAGACTATATTTGTATTGCTTTTCACTATTTAGTTACCAAAGTCTCTAAGAAATTTTGGTGTCTCTCCTGTTAATGTTTTAAGGAAAGCCTCTATCTTTGAAGAGTCCTCATCTCCAATATGCACACCAAGATTGTGATAACCCATATCAACAATCATCTCCTTTAAAGTTAGTAGTTCTCCTGTGTGTAGATAAGGTGCTGTTAGCTCTATATTACGAAGTGAAGGTACTTTATATACATTTTTATCATAAACTTTACCCGTAATCTGAAATCTATCTTCAGAGTGATGCATATCTGTTGTATATGCACCACTATTAGGACGACTACTATTATTATCATTAAAGTGTTTGTTTTCATCATTAGTAAATGGAATTACTGTACCCATTTTCTGATAAGAGTTTCCTCCCACATTTATACCGTTATGACACATAATACATCCAAATATTTTAAAGAGTTTATACCCTTCAAGTTCCTCTTTTGATAAAGCTTCTTTATATCCTCTTAAATAGTTATCAAAACGACTATTTGGAGTAAAAAGAGACTTTTCAAACTCAACAATAGCATCTATTACATCATCAAAATGGACAAAAGACTTTTTATATGTATCTTTAAAAAGTCTCTTATAGAACTCATCAAGGTTCAATCTCTGCTCTACAAGAGTAACATTCATACCCATCTCTCTTGGATTATGTATTACATCTACTGCTTGTTGTCTAAGATCCTTTGCCCTTCCATTCCAGAACTGTCGAAAGTTAAACATAGAATTAAGAACTGTTGGTGTATTCATAGCTGTCTTAGTTCGATAAATACCAAAAGATTTTGGTGTTACATCAGCACCACCTGCCCCAAGTAGGTGACAAGTTGAACAGGATACAGTTTTATCTCTTGATAGTTTCAACTCATTAAAAAGGTAGTAGCCCAATTTAGCTTTTTCTTTATCAAAATCAACTTTAAGTGGAATAGGAGATATAGGCTCATTACTATTTAAAGCAGTTAATATTAAGATGTATATAGTGATTATTTTTATCATAATGAAAACTTTTTTCGTAATTTTATCAAATATATTAATCTTGCAACTTTTATACTCTTATCTTATATAGTTATATTTTTAAATAGTTGTACCTCATCAACTTCTATTGTGATGAGGTCGATAGAGATTAGATTATCGATATCTCTTTTTAAAAGATAAAAATCAACAGTTCTCAATATTCTATTAAGCTTTTTCTCTGTTAGATTTTCAGCAGGATCAAAGCCTTGACCACTTTTAACCTCTATAAAATGTAGAACCTCTTTCTGATCAATGGCTACAATATCAATCTCTCCATAACGACTATAAAAATTCTGTTCAACGACTCTATAACCACTATTTTTTAGAAAGTTCACTGCTCTCTCTTCAGCTATTCGACCTTTAGCAGTTGTTGTTCCCTTGTCTATGGTCTATGTCTCGCTCTTATCTTCCCG
>Ga0193956_1001154_pt1 | contig 10846 bp, 8 predicted proteins | sample BB_7_MG_FD_140358 | JGI IMG/M metagenome (GOLD analysis project Ga0193956, IMG submission 140358) | Microbial mat bacterial communities from the Broadkill River, Lewes, Delaware, United States - BB_7_MG | ecosystem: Environmental > Aquatic > Freshwater > River > Microbial mats | place: USA...
CTAATCTACTCTCTGGATCTAAGTTTATATATGGAGTATACTCCGTTGCTACAATCTCAATTTTTTCCAAAAATGGCTCCTATACTGTTAATTTAATAGAGAAAAACAGAAGGTTTTCACTATCTTCTATATTATTGAAGTTGTATTCAATAGGCTGAGAAGACTTTCTTGCCATATCAATGAGACCAAGACCTGCTCCTCTATCGTGATTATTTGAACGGCTTCTTCTTCGCTCTTTATACAAATCTTTAAGTTCAGCTTTTGTTTTACTATTTAGGTCTAAAATATACTCTTCAAGACCTTCTCTATCATCAGATGAAATTGTGTTTCCACCGATAATAAAGTAGTTTTCAGATTCAGAATTATATCCAATAAGCACTATCCCACTACTCTCATAACGGCTATTTGTCACCTCTATAGTATCCGAAGAGTAGTTAAGTATATTTTGCATAACTTCAACAGAAAGTTCAAATATAACTCTAATAATCTTAGTATCAACACCTATATCTGACAGTTTTAACTGCATACTTTTTACAAGTCCTGAAAGAATAGGTTGTGAAATATATCCACTAAAAGTAAAAAGTATCCCTTTTTTACTTAAATTATTTTTTATACCGTATATATCATTTAACACTATTAATCCCTCTCTTATAGATTTAAACCTATAAAAGTTATATCATCATTTCTTTTAATATTACCTTGATATTTGTTTAAAATTGATAAGAAAATCTCTTTCTGTTTAGCAAAACTCTCATTTCGGTTCTCTAAAATCATATTTTTGAATCGTCTCTTTCCAAATGAGTGCTTTTTATCTCCCCCCTGTTGATCTATAAAACCATCAGTTGTTAAGTACAATTTATCACCCTCTTTAAGTTGAACCTTATGTTTAATAAAGCTCTTTTCAGAACCCTTTCTTGAGAAACCGATAGATCTCTTGTTACCCTTAATTATCTCTAAATCTAAATCTTGTTCTCTTAATATAAATAAATCAGATTTTGCTCCTGAGAAGAAGACCTCCTGTTTTTTCCTATTATAATAGAGGACAGAACCATCAAACCCAAGCTTTGAAACACTATCTTTATCTGTATGTTTTAAGATACTCTGTATCTGTATATGAAAATTATGTAAAGTATCAGCTGTATCTACCTCATCACTACTATTTAAAATCTTTGCAATTATCTGTCTCTCAATAGCTTTTACAAGCATAGTCAAGAAAGCTCCAGATACCCCGTGTCCTGTACAGTCTATAACAAACATAATCATCTCATCATCACCCCTTAAAGGTTCAATAAGATATATATCACCACTAACTGTATCTCTTGGTTCATATATAACAAAGCTATCATTGAAATATCTGTTAATAACGGTTTTTGAAGGGATAATTGCATCTTGAATAAGTGAAGCATAATTGATAGAGTCTCTGTTATATCGATGTAGAGTTTTTAACTCAAGTTCTCTCTTTTTTTGAATAGTTATATCGGCTACTGTTGATAGTAGAACATTCTCACCATTGTAGCTAATAGGAACTATGGACAGAATCGTATCAAACTGCTCACCATTAGATCTTTTTAGTTTAATTTCGTGATTATGAAGAGAACCTTTTTCAGATAAAATCTTAAGTAGTCTATTTCTATCTTCCATATCTGAATATACCATCTCAATAGGGCTACCTATAAGCTGATTTAGAGGAATTCCATACTGTCTACTCGCTTCTGGATTAGCATATAGAATTTTTCTTGACTTTATCGATGTTATAACAATAGGAAGCATCACACTTGATAGAACAAGTTCTGTCTGTTTTCTCTGGTATTCAACTTCTTCTGTTCTCTCTGCTATTTTTACTTCAAGATTTTCATTAGCTTCCCGTAAATTTACATTAAGGCTCTGAATATTATTAATGTAATATTTTACTGTTAGTCTATTTATTGCAAAAAAGAAGATATATAGAATTGTAGCTGTCAGTATGATAACTATCAGAATATAGTTAAACTCTCTTTTAAGATAAGATATATCTTTTTTTATAATAACTCTTATTAGATTATCGTGCTTATAGTCATCTAAGAAAAATGACTTTAGAAGAAGATACTCTTTTCCAAGAACTCTAAAAGTTGTAAAGTTCTTTTCACTCTCTACATCTTTAAAGTTTGAAAGTAGTTCTAAATTCTTTTTATCCCCAAAAATGTAGTAGTCTTTAAAAGTGTTTAATTTACTTTTATCTTTATACAGATTTAAATTCTCTTGTTTTATAACCATTAGTATAGATAATTCAGGATAGTAGTTCTCTATAAAATCTTTAAAATAGTCAATGGATATACCTATTTCAGCACTTCCTATAAATTCATTATCTCGAAATATAGGTTTTACTACTCTATATTGATAACCGTATACACCCTCTTCTAAACCTATTTGAATCTTTCTATTATCTATCACCTCTTTTATCATCTCTCGTTTACTATATAGATTATCACCAAAGTAATCTGGATTATGAACTCGTAAAAGAGCAGAACCTTTTCTATCTTGAAAGTGCATTATCTGTAATAGTCTATTTTCTTTCTTAAAGGCTTTAAATAGAGGTGTAGAAAGCTCTTTTAATCTCTCTCTATCATTATAATAGATAGCATCCTTTATACCTGAAACTGACAGTGTTGTATCAATTTGTGATGATAAATATTTTGCAACTCTATCCATCTCCATAGAGAATAGTCTGGTTAGGTTCTTCTCTATTTTTATATATTCTGTGTTATATACAGATTGTAAGTGCAAGTAATTAAATACAAAGAATATAGATAACATCATTAAAACCAGAGTTGAGAAATATTTAAAAACCTCTATTTTATATTTATCTTTGCTCTGCTTACTCAATTGAATTCCTATTATTTATATTTATTTTAAATTCTATTTTTTTATTAATTTCTTATCATAACTTTACCTATATTCTGTTATCTGTACAACAGAATATAAGTGATATTTTATCAAAAAGATTTCTTAAAAAGAGAGTAGAGATAGAGACCCTCTTATTCCACACTGATTTACTAAATTTTTTGATAGAATAGATACAGAAAAACTTTTAGATTATATAAGGATATAGATGAGATTAGAACAGGTCATTTCTAAAGCTTTAGAAGTTGTAAATGGAGACACTTACCTTCTATCTATTGTTGTTGCCAGAAGAGCCGAACAGTTATCTAATGGTGATGAACCGTTAATTGAGCTTCCAAAAAATGAGAATTTAAAGCCATCTGATATTGCTCTATTTGAACTTGCTGAGAACAAATTAGAGTATAAAATTATATAAAAATCTTTTAGCTTTGCAGAAGTTAATTGATAAAATTAGAGATGTTCGTGATATAGAGTCGGCAAAGTCGGCTCTATATGAGACAGTTGATGAACACTCACAGATTAGAGATGCTTTAGAGTTTGCCATTGAGGCGCATAAACCACAGAAACGAAAGAGTGGAGAACCTTATGTTATTCACCCAATTCTTGTTGCATCGATAACCTCCACAGTTACAAAAGATACACCAACAATAATATCAGCACTACTTCACGATGTTGTAGAAGATACAGAATATAGTCTTGACTACATTAAAGAGAGATTTGGTAGTGATGTAGCTCATCTTGTTGATGGTGTTACAAAGATTGCAAACTATCGAGATCAAGAACTTGCTCCATCTACTTCAGATGAGAAACTTTTAAAATCTGCTCTCTCTTTTAAAAAGCTTGTTTTAGCATCTATATCTGATCCTCGTGCTTTAATCGTAAAGTTGTGTGATCGAATTCACAATCTATTGACTCTTGATGCACTTCCAGAAAAAAAACAGGAGAGAATAGCTGAAGAGTCACTTATTGTTTATGCACCAATTGCTCATAAACTTGGGATATCTACCGTTAAAAATATCATTGAAGATCTCAGTTTCAAGTATCTATTCAGAGATGAATATATTAAGATAATAGAGTTTATGGAACAGAATGAAGGCTCTCTTCAACAGAAACTATCTGAACTTAAAACAGAGATAGAGACTATGCTTGTTAAGAGTGGATTTCCTCAAGATAGTATAGAGGTTAAGGGTCGTATAAAACATCTATACTCTATATATCTCAAGATGCAGAGAAAAGGGGTTGCGATTGATGAGGTTCTCGATCTACTCGCTATAAGAGTACTTGTTAAAGATAGCCTTGATGCTTATAAGACTCTTGGGCTAATACATCTCTCTTTTCAGCCGATAAACTTCCGTTTTAAAGACTATATAGCGACTCCAAAAGATAACGGTTATCAGACTCTACACACAACAGTATTTTATAAGAAAGCTATTTTTGAGATTCAGGTAAGAACTTTTGAAATGGATCAGACTGCTGAATATGGACTTGCTGCTCACTGGAAATATAAGAAATTTGATAAACCGATGGGAGTTAAAACCGATTGGCTCTATAACCTTGAGAATAAATCTTGCCCAATTGATGATTTTAGAAACTTTATTAAGTCGGATCTATATGTAGATGAAGTGATAGTATACTCCCCTAAGTTTGATACTTTCTCTCTACCAAATGGAGCTACTGCACTCGATTTTGCCTACTCTATTCACACAGATATAGGAAATAGAGCAAAGTTTGCTTATATTAATAAAGAGAGAGCTTCTCTATTAACTAAACTTAAAAATGGTGATATTGTTAAGATTGATACAGCTAACTCTTTAATATATAGATGTAGCTGGATAGACTCTGTAAAGACTCAACACTCAAAAAAAGAGATGAGAAACCTCTGTAATCATAGACTTAAAGATATTGATGAGCAGGTTGGTTACAATATTTTAAGAACAGTCTTAAAGCTTAATAGACGAAGAGTTGAGAAAAGACTTGACTCACTATCTCTACTTGAATCTGTCTCAAAAATTCCTAATCAGTTACCTCTTTTGAAAAATATACTAAACCAGTATATTGGTGAACTTAAAAAGAATCACCGTTTTTTAGGGTTCTTAAAAAGACATCAATTTAAACTTAAAACTATTACTAAAAACTCTCTTCAGATCACATCTAATAGAAACATCAGTGATATTAAGTTTAACTACTGCTGTCATCCAAAGAGTGGTGATGAGGTTGTAGGGATTATAGAGGGTGATGATGTCTACATTCACCATAAAATGTGTACAACTTTTCTATCTGAACTTAATGATGATAAAGAGATGGTTTTTGTAGATTGGGAATTAAAAGAGAATAGTAAATATAAACTTATTGCAAACATCTCTAATGAGAGAGGAGCTTTAGGTAACTTCTTAAACTATCTTGCAAAACAGAGTTTTGATCTTCTTTCGATTAAATCTGAAAGAGATAGTAGTTCAAATGACTATACACAATATTTTGAACTTGAGATGGAGACAAAAGAGAAGAGTATCGATAAAGTGAGAAAACAGCTTGAATATAAGATAAAGATTATTCATCTCTCAAATTTAAATGACTCCTATAAAAAGTAGGTGTGAAAAGAGTAAAAAGTTTGTTATATTTCTGATATTTTAGATTTTAAGAATAGGATTGATTTTGATAATTTTTGATTCAGTAAAGAGAGAGAGAGTTGAATTTCAACCGATAAAAGAGGGTGAAGTCAAGATGTATGCTTGTGGACCAACAGTCTACGATGATGCTCACCTTGGACACGGGCGAAGTGGAGTAGCTTTTGATCTACTTCGAAGAGTTTTAAAAGCTAACGGCTATAAAGTAACTTTTGCAAAGAACTTTACAGATATTGACGACAAAATCATCAACAAGATGAGAACAGAAAAGAAGAACTTAAAAGAGATCACAGAACACTATATGAACTCTTACCTATCTGATATGGAGGCTCTAAATATTGAACGAGCCGATATTGAGCCAAAAGCTACTGAATATATCGATGCTATGGTATCTATGGTGGAAGACCTCATCAGTAGAGATATCGCCTATAAAGTTAGTAGTGGTGATGTCTATTTTGACACCTCCAAAGATGAAAAGTATCTATCTATTTCACAGAAGTTTCAAGATAGCGATGATAGAGTATCTCGACTCGATAGAGTAGAAGATGAGAAGAGAAACCTAAACGATTTTGTCTTATGGAAAGCATCTAAAGAGGGTGATGAGGTTCATTTTGATACAGCTATTGGTGATGGTCGTCCAGGGTGGCATATTGAGTGTTCAGCTATGATTGAGAAATCACTCTCCTACAAAGATAATGAATACTCTATCGATATTCACGGTGGAGGGGCTGATCTACTCTTTCCACACCACGAAAATGAGGCTACACAGAGTCGATGTGCAACAGGTCGTGAACTTGCTAAATATTGGGTACATAACGGCTTTGTTCGTATTGATGGTGAAAAGATGAGTAAATCACTTGGAAACAGTTTTTTTATAAAAGATGCTCTTAACCATTATAGTGGTGAACTTCTCCGTTTCTATCTCTTAACAACTCATTATCGACAAGATTTTAACTTTAGTGAAGAGGAGCTTTTAAACTCAAAAAAGAGGCTTGATAAACTCTATCGACTCAAAAAGAGGGTTTATGACTCAAAAGCTGGAGAGGTTGATAAAAGCTTTAAAGAGGAACTTTTAAAAGCTCTTAACGATGATCTAAATCTATCTGTTGCACTTGCCACTATTGATGAGATGGTTAATAGTTCAAATGAGAAACTTGATAACGGAGAGAAAAAGGCTAAAAAGTCGATTGTTGCAAATATCGGGTATATCGATGAGGTTCTCGGTTTTGGTGGTTCTGATCCATACAGCTATTTTCAGTTTGGTGTAGACTCCCAAACCGTTGAAAAGATAGAGACTCTTTTAAATGAACGAAAAGAGGCTAAAAAAGAGAAGGATTTTAATCGGGCTGATGAGATTAGAAATGAGATAGAGACTTTAGGAGTTCAGATAATGGATACTCCTAACGGTGCTGTTTGGGAAAAGATTTAACTTTAAGGTGGATAGAAAATGAGTGAAGATATTGTAGCTATGATGTTGGCTGTATCAACATTTCTTGGTGCTTTAGGGCTTATAGCTTTTATTTGGGGTTTAAGAACAAAGCAGTTTGATGATCAAGATAAGTTGATGCAAGGTGTTCTTTTTGACGATGAAGATAGTCTAAACAGAATTGCAAAGAAAGAGAAGAGAAAAGAGGAGGCTTTAAGAGAGCAGAAGGATAAAAGTGAACTGTAAATATTTTGGACTCTGTGGAAGCTGTAACCTCTATGAAGGTGGCTATAAGCAACAGATTAACTATAAAGCAGATAGAGAAAAAGATAGATTTTCAGATCTATATAGTGGTGACTTCTCAATTTTAGAGTCAAAAGATAGTAACTATCGAGGTCGTGCTGAATTTAGAATTTGGCACATAACTGATAGTGATAAAATCTACTATGCTATGGCAAAAGCTGGAGATGAGAGAGGCAAGTTTATAGAGATCGATAGCTGTCCTATGGTTAGTGATCATATAGCTAAAGTTATGACACCTCTTTTAGATGAGATTTCTAAAAGTGAAATACTTAGAAAAAAGCTATTCTCTATTGAGTTTTTAACGGGAAATAGTGGAGATATGCTAACAACTCTTATCTACCATAAAAAGCTTGATAGTAGCTGGGAAGAGAGAGCAAAAGAGTTACAAGAGAGACTGAAGTTATCTATTATCGGTAGAAGTCGTAAACAGAAGTTAGTTGTTGGAAATGATTACATCTCTGATACTTTAACTTTTGGTGGTGAAGAGTATCGGTTTAAACATCTTGAAAATAGCTTTAGTCAGCCAAACCCATCAGTAAATGAGAAAATGGTTTCGTGGGTTATGGATCAGGTTGGAGATAGTAGTGAACGGGATCTTATTGAACTCTACTGTGGTGCTGGAAACTTTACGGTCCCTCTATCAAAAAGATTTAACAAGGTTCTTGCTACTGAGGTTGCAAAAAGTGGAATTGCTACTGCTAAAGAGAATATGGCTCTTAATGGTGTTGAAAATATCTCTTTTGCAAGAGTTAGCAGTGAAGAGTTTACAGAGGCTATTGATGAGGTTCGAGATTTCTATCGACTTAAAGATGTTGATTTAAGATCTTACGATCTTGATACTATCTTTGTAGATCCACCACGAGCAGGAATTGATAGTGAAACAATTAAACTTCTACAACGATTTAAGAGAATTGTCTATATCTCTTGTAATCCAGAGACTCTACATAGAGATCTGAATATCTTAACTTCATCTCATAGAATTGATAGTATGGCACTTTTTGATCAGTTTCCATATACTAAACATCTTGAGATGGGAACTGTTTTAACAATAAAAGAGTAAGGGGCAGAAACCCCCCCTTTAATTATCTAAGTTCAGCTTTAAACTCATCTTTAAGAAGTTGAAGCACCTCATCAGTAACAGCAGTTATATCTGCCTCTTGAAGAGTATCCTCCATAGATTGAAGCTTAAATCTAAGTGTAAGACTGTTTCCATCTTCTAAGTTGTAGATGTCGAGTGGATAGAAATCCACAATTAGAGGATTCTTTAACTCTGAAATAGCCTTCTTGATAGGTCGATAGCTCTGCTCTTTACCAACAACAACACTTAAATCTCGTGTAGAAGCTTGATATTTTGAGTAGTCTGAAGCTGTCTTAAGAGGATTACTTAACTTATCTACTGAGATTTCAGCACATAGAGTGTCTCCAAGATCCATCTCATTCTGAACTTTTAGGTGAAGTTTATAGATTTTACCGATCTTCTCACCTCTGACAACAATATCAGCAATCTGATAAGGGTGCTGTAAAGAAGTTTCAGGAGTCGATTCAATAATCTCACCACCACCGATAGAGTTTATAACTTTTTGAGCAAAATCTACAAAATTTAGCTGTTGCCCTTTTCCACCGTTATTAATAGACTCCTCTTCACTAACTCCAGAGCTTACAAAAGCGATCTCTCTACTCTCCTCTCTCTCACTACTAAAGATTGAACCTATCTCAAATAGGTCTATCTTCTCTCGACCGTTTCGTCTATTTCTACCAACGGCCTCAAGAAGTCCAAACATTAGAGTCGGTCTAAGTATGTCCATCGTCTCAACAATAGGATTTAGAAGAGCTTTATCACCTCCAAATGTTTTAAAACCGTACTTTTCAACAGTTTTAGAGTCATTAAAGATGTAGTGAACAGACTCAAAGAAACCGTTAGCTACTGATTTCTCTCTAATTGAGTTGATCATATCGAACTGATCAGAAGTGCTGTTTCTACGATTCTCTTCACCAAAACTTAACGGTTTAGCAGGAATATTATCAATTCCGATAATTCTTAAAATCTCCTCTATAATATCCTGCTGATTGTAGATATCGTGTCTAAATCGTGGAATCTCTACAAGAAGTTTTTCACCATTTTCAACTTTAAAATCGAGATGTTCAAGGATTCTAATAACTTTACTACCCTCAATCTCCATACCGATAAAGCTATTGATAGCCTGAAAGTCAATCTCAACAGTTCTATTCTCACTCACTCTATGAAGAGATAGAGCATCATCACAACTCTTTAAAAGTCCACTATCTTGAAGTGTTCTCTTTAAAAACTCTTTTCCAAGTGCGATATCTGGCTCACTACCTCTACTACTGTTATAGTATAGAGCATCTGTATCAGTTTTACTACTTGCAACTGCACGACTTACAGTTTCAGGATCGATATAACTACTCTCAATATAGCTTTCTCCATAACTTCGGCTAAACTTATTAACTCCAATATTTGATATTTCAGTATCATTACTAAAAAGTTTTAAGAATCCGTTATCAACTTTTAAAATTGGGTTATTGATAGTTGTAGTTATCTCTTTATGAAGAACACCTGTTGAGTGAGTAGAGTATAGAAGAATATTATCAAGATTCCCTTTGAGACTCTTCTCAAGAAGTGCTGTTCTTGTAGCTACTTTAAGTGGAAGCTCTTTATCATTTGTAAGTTCAATTTTTGAGTATGAGATACTAAAGTCTGGATAGTCACCATCAACCTCTTCAGGCGAAATAGTAGGTTCAACTTCAAACTTATGAAGTGGAGTATTAAGTGCTGTTGATAGTTCACGAGCAACTCCATAGATACTTAGACAGTCACCTCTATTTGCTGTTAGTTCAATCTCGATTAAAGTATCACTAAAAAGAGGGAATTCACTAAGCTCTTTTCCAAGTTTTAGTTCACCAATTGAGTTATCAAGAATTACAACACCTTCTCCAACTCTTGGCATTCCAAACTCTTCAGTTGAACAGAACATACCTAATGATTCAACACCTCTAAGTTTGCTCTTTTTAATCTTAAAATCTTTAAGTTCAGTACCGACAGTTGCAACAGGCACATACATATCAGCACCAACTTTTTTATCATTTGTTACTATCTGTACAGTTTCACTACCTATATCAACTTGACAGATCTGCAACCGTTCAGCATCAGGATGAGGTTCATTTGATAGAACTTTTCCTACAACAATCCCTTTAGGTGGTAAAAACTCCTCTACTCTATCGACTTCTAAACCTATTCTATTTAGTGTTGTTGTTAGCTCATCTGTTGAAACATATTTTATATCAATCCACTCACTTAACCAGCTTTTTGTAACTATCATACTCTATATTACCCTTTTAAAAATGTCTTACAATTTTTTTAGAAATTCTATCACATACTAAGATTTAAAGTATCTAATACTCTTATGGGTTTAAGAATATTTTGCTAAATTATATCAGTGAGTAGTTATTAATATTTCCCTTTTCGGAGCTTGAAAAGGGAAATATTAAGGTAAAAGAATGAAACTACTTTTTACCGTGTTGATTGCCATTGCCGTTACTCATCTGTTGAGAACTCTCTTCGTCTCCGTGATCACCAGTCTCCATTTCACCTTCA
>Ga0193956_1001155_pt1 | contig 10830 bp, 10 predicted proteins | sample BB_7_MG_FD_140358 | JGI IMG/M metagenome (GOLD analysis project Ga0193956, IMG submission 140358) | Microbial mat bacterial communities from the Broadkill River, Lewes, Delaware, United States - BB_7_MG | ecosystem: Environmental > Aquatic > Freshwater > River > Microbial mats | place: USA...
CCGATAATTACACTCTCTCCGTTCTGTACAACTGCTGAAGTTTTAACTTCTCGTTTTGTTGTTGTTGGAAGTCCTAAAAGTGAAGCACCATCAACATCTTCAAGAATAGTCTCTGCTTCAAGAATAACCTTATTATCGTCAGAAATACGAGGCTTAATCTTCATTGTAAGACCGATATCTTCACGACTATATGAGTTTCTTGTCATATCTGTTGTTGAAGCACCTGTTGTAGAGGCATTTAGAATCGATTGAGTCTTCCCAACATAGATAGTAGACTCTTTATTATTTACACAGAGAATTGATGGTTCTGATAGAGTGTTTGCAACTCCATTTTTTCCAAGGAAAGAGAGACCAATTCCAAGAGCAAGACCTTTTGACAGACTTGGAATAGAGATAGGAAGACTTGGAGCAGCTATTGCACTACCACCATTTAGAGTTGAACCTAAAGTGTATAACCCACTCGCATTTGCAAGACCAGATTCAATTCCATATTTTAGACCGAGTTCAGAAGCTCTGTTCTCACTCATCTCAATAATTCTTGCTTTTACAAAAACCTGCTTTCTCTCAGAATCGAGCTTATCAATTAATAGTCTAAACTCTTCAAACTCCTCTTCTGATGACATTAAAACAAGAGAGTTTAGCTCTTTATCAACAGATACAGATGCTTTTTTCTGATCTTTCTCATACACTTTTTTAGAGATAACCTGATTCAGAATTTTTGCTACCTCATCAGCATTAGCATTATCGAGTCGAATAAAGTTCATATTCTGCTTAGTTACTCTATCTGGTAGATCAAGCTTCTCTATGTAGCTCATTACAGCTTTAATATTTCTCTTTTTTGCCACTACAATAAGAGAGTTTGTAGAGTCATTTTTAAAGATAGATACTTTCTCTGATTCAATCTTCTGATCAAACATAGATGTAACAATATTTTTTAATTGTGTATACCCATCATTAGCTTTTATATGTTTAAGTTCAATAAATCGAGTCTCAAAATTTGCACGGTAATCGAGTTTCTTAATTAACTGTCGAATGATTTTAATATTCTCTGGAAAGTCTGTAATTATAATTGAGTTTGTCTCATTTGAAACAATCAGTTTTCCTGAACGACTCAATAGATATTTAACTTGAACAGATAACTTTACAGCATCGATATTCTTAATTGGAATTATCGCTGTATGGATAAGGTCTCTACTGTAATCTGTAATCTTTGGTGCCTGTTTAGCAGCATCAGAGACTCTTTCAACCATATAGAAACCTTTTTTTGTATCTATAAGAGTAAAACCTTTCTCCTCAAGAATAGTCATTAAAAGGCTAAAAATATTCTTTTTTAGAATAGGTTTTTTGTTTATGTAGTCGATCTTTCCTCGAACATTTAGAGGTATTAAGATGTTTCTTTTGTCGATTTCGGCAACCATCTTAATAAACTCTCTAATCTCCATATCTTTAATATTTAGCTCTATACTCTCATCACTATTTCCAAAGAGTGTAGTTGCTAAAAGCATAACTGAAATAAGAACCTTACTGAATCTCATAATCTATCTCCTTCTCTTCTCCATTTCGTAGAACAGTTAAATTTAAGTTTTTAATCTTCTTAATATTTTTGTAGTATCGTTGAACCTGTTTAAAGCTCTTTATAGGTGAACCATCAATAGATGAGATAATATCACCTCTTTTCAGTCCAAGATGTTCAAAGACTGAACCACCTTTAACCCAAGTCACTTTAAACCCTGTTAAAGCACTATTTTCACGATGAGGTTTAATTTTAATATTTCTCCAGATCTGACTCACATTTTTCATATAGAACTCAATATCTTTTCTCTTTACAGAAGCTGATGAGATCTCATTTGTCTCTGGGTCTACACTATTCTCAATCTCTGCTGTTGGAGTTGGTGGTGGTGGAGGAACTGATGATGTTGGAGCTTTTTTACCATTTTTGACCTCATCAAGCTTCAAGCTGTAACTTTTTCCTGCTCTCTCAAAAATAGCCTCTTCAGGTTTGACATCAACAAGCTTATAGCCCTTATACTCTTCAAGTAGAGAGATAATCTCATTATCTTTCTTATCCTGTATCTGAATAAAGCTCTCACTTGGTGATATGTAAACAGCTTGTAGTTGCCACTTTTTAAGATCATAGACTTTCTCAACTTTTTTAGGTTTTACAACTCTCTTCTTCTCAATCTTTTTATCTTTAATAAAGAGGTTTCCAATTTTATATGAGTCGTGAAACTTAAAAGGTGGCTCTACATCTCTGCTAACTCCATACTTTGGTAGATAGATATAGAGAGTTGAAGAGACTATTGAAGCTAAAAGAGTAGCAAAGATTATTGAGATAATCGTGCTATTCATCTTAAAATTTTGCATTATAGATATACCCCTTTTCGTGCTTCTTAAGGTGTCTCATAACAGATCTCTCTTTTTTAAGTTTATCTGAGGGCTGAACAAGTAGATCAATCTGTTTAGTCTCAATATTGAAACGACCTTTTAGCTCTCCAAAATTCCCAAAACCTGAAATTGATAGAATCATAGGAGATATAACAGAGTGTGTTACAGAAAGATTTTCAAAAAAGAACTCTCTAAACCCTGCTGTATCTTCACCGAGTTGTAGATTTTCAGCCTCTATCTTATTATATAAGCCAGTCAAAAGAAGAGATTTATTTTCAAACTTTGCAACACGAAGAGCTTCAAAAAGAATCTTTCCATTTTGAACATCTAAAAATAGTGGAGTCTCATTAAGAGTTTCATCATCTACAACAACTTTATGTTTATAGAGTTCACTCTCAATTTTGTACCAGATCTCACTCTTTGGAAGTATTAAAATAAGAACAAAATAGAATACAAATATAGCTAAAAAGCTGTTTAGTAGAATCTTCTTTATCATCGTTCCACCTCAACTTTCAGCTTTGCATTATGATCATCAACTCTTTCAATCTCAACTCTACGAATAATCAGATTTGAACGGAGCAGTTTTTTAGCAAGTTGGTCAAGCTTTTTTCTGCTCATCTCTGGGAACTCTGCTATCAATTTACTCCCTTTTGTTCTAACTTTCGGTTCTGGGTTAAATCTCTTTATTGATGAGATCTCTCTTTTTCTTCTCTTTTTATCACTCCAGTTATCTCTAAGCTCTTTAAGGAGAACACCCTCCCTATTAAGAGTCTGAAGCTGTTCATACTTTTCAGCAACTTCACTTTTCAGACTACTCTTTTCACCATAAAGATAGAGAGCTATAATAGAAAATAGTGCAAAAACTCCTAAGAAAATTCTGTCCTGACTCATCTTTTAAAACTCACTATTAATAGATTCTCTTCTTGGTTTATGTCAGCTTCTCGATCTCTTTTCTGAAAAATCGCTTTAACTCGATTGCTGTCACTACCTTTTTTAAGTCTGAATTTAACAGAAACTTCCTTTGAATCTAATTTAAGAGATATTATCTCTCCATAATGACTAAACTTCTTCTTCTCAAACCAAGCTATATCACTACGAAGACGACTCTGTTCTCCATCTATCTTCTGAAGTCTATTTTTAATACTTTTTAACTCAAAAGAGGTGGCAGGTAGATTATATATATCTCTTTTGGACTCAATTTCACTATCTAACTTCTGTAAGCTATCTTGAAGTGAACTGTTGTTTATAAATAGAAGCAGAGAGGCTACAACAGGAATAGATAGTAGAGATATTTTCTGGAAAAGTGTTAAATCTCCATTTAATCCAGTAACTTTTAATTTATGTTTGGTTCTATCGTGTTTTCTAATAAAGCCTGTAACATAAATAGGAGTCTGATCCTGTTGGCTACTATTTCTAATCTCTGAAACTATTCCATCTATTCTTACAAGCATAAGGTTTCTATTTACTGATAGTGGCTCATCTATCTCATTAAATTCACTCTGTGCAAGATATAGATCACCAATAACATCATCTTTAATTTTAAACTTCTCTCTCAACTTCTCAAAAATAGCTGTAACTGAGTAAGCAAGAAATATAAATTCACCCTCTTTCTCGCTATCAAGTACGATAAATTTATAGTTTTCAATATCCTCTATTAGTGAATCAAAAACAGATCGAGCAAATTTCTGAGCCTCTTTTCTGTTCTTTACAGGAAACTCTTCTCTCTTAATCCAGTAGAAGTGTGGAGATAGAATAATATCTGTCTTCTCTGTTATCTCTGTCTCAAGTGAATCTGTTAAGTAGAGACACTTTCCTCTTCTCTTCTCTCTACTCTTTCGTAGAAATGCTTTTAAGTTCAATATCTATAATCCTTCCACTCTTTAACTCATATATAAATGAGAAAGAGTCCTCTGCACTATTTGTTTGGTAGTAAGCATCTCCTACTATGTGGTACTTACCACCCTTTTTATACTCACCAATATTTAGGAGTTTCATAAGTCTCTCATTCTCTTCAGTTGTGTAGTCTCCTGTGATGAGGTCACAACTAAATTCTGATGGGGTGGAATCTTCTCCATCTTCTGTAATTTCACTGCTACTATACTGATCAAAATACTCATCAAACTCAAGAGTAAGAAGTATAGCCAACTCTTTACTCATATAGTTACAGTCGATAAGAGTCTCTTCAGTATCTTTACCAAAATAGAATATCTCTCTCCAAGGAACACTCCAGATATTTCTATCTTCACTTTTGATCTCATACTGAGTTAAAACCTCTCTGAAATGCTCCCAATTAGCGATAACTCCGTTTAGAAAACTGACTCTATTTATAACAATTTCTGTGCCAACATCTCTCTCGACCTCATCGGTATCAAGAGTGTCAAGAATGTAGTTTAGTAGTAGGTAACTATCAGCTAACTCATACCTATTTACAATATTCTCAAATAGAGGTTCAAACTTCTCTTTTAGCTTCTGCTGTTCATAAGGATCTTCGGGACTCTTCTTGGCAAGAATCGAGTTGATATTTATTTTTGAAAACTGTGGTAGTAACTCAAGTTGAAGTGAGAATCTTCCATCTTCATCAGCAAGAGGAGGGTATGTCCCCATAACCATATAGAGAGACTCTGCATCTTTTATCTCTTTGGATAGCTTCTTCATAGCTCCTGAAATATCTTTTATCACAACTGCCGTCTGTGTCATTTTCTCAATATTTGAGATATTCTTAAAACCGTTCTCTATTAATGAAAAAGATGCCAGTATAAGTGCCGATATTGCTGTAATAATTCCTATCGTTATAAAGAGTGCTATTCCTCGTCTCTGCATATCTATCAACTTTTCTTAAAATTATATAGAATTTTTAAATAAAAGAGTCTTGCTAAAATATTGTAGTTGATTTTAAAGAGTCTGGAGAAATATAAAATGACAATACTATTCGATTTAGATGGTACACTAATAGACTCCACTGATGCGATATTAGAGAGTTTCAGTGTTGCATTTGAGAGGTTAAATAGTCCAAAAGCTGATGATAATGATGTAAAAGCTCTTATCGGTTTTCCTCTTGATGAGATGTTTTTACAGTTAGGTGTACCCGATAATAGAAAGTGGGACTATGTAGCAGAGTATAAGAAGCATTACAGAAAAGTCTCAAAGCAGAAGACAGAGCTTCTACCGATGGTTAAAGAGACACTTGAGTTAGCTTCATCTTTTGCAACTGTTGGAGTTGTAACTACAAAAACTCGACTCTACTCAATAGAGTTACTTGAACATTTTGAGATTATGCACCACTTTAAAACAGTTGTGGGTAGAGAGTCTGTTAATAACCCGAAACCTCATAAAGAACCTATCGAGTTAGCTTTAAACCAACTAAACAGATCTAAAGATAATTCGTGGATAGTTGGCGACACTATTTTAGATGCAAAGAGTGCTAATAGTGCAGAAATTAAGTGTGCAGGTGTAACCTCTGGCTACGGAACTCTTGAAGATCTTAAAAGAGAGACCGACCACATTTTTAAAAATGCCTACGATGCTGTTAAATATATAGAGTCTATTAGAGAAGTTTAAACTTTTCCAAACTCTCTGTAAATTTTCCATTTTCGATAGAGTGAAAGCTCTCTATTTTTGGGAACTCCATTTCTATCGATATAGCTATCAATAGCATCTAAAACTCTTTCAGAAGATTTTCCATCACTGTATGGGTGATAGAGTTTTCTAATTTTTGCCCTATCTTCTATATAATTATCTTCACCTTTCAAGACTTTATCTACCTCTTTTTCAACCTCATCAGCTATCTTAAAATTAGCCCATAAGATATTCTCGCTATGACTATTTAGAGTTATAACAGGTTTATCGAGAAGTAGAAACTCATAGACTACTGATGAGGTATCACTTATCATTAAATCAGCAATCTGTAAAAGTGGAGTTATATCTCTATCAGTTGAGATAATTAAAGAGCTATTATCCTCTAATCCTCTATAAGCTTCAATAAGTTCACTGCTCATTTTGTCGTGAAATTTAATAATAATTAGAGTATTTTCCCTATCTTTAAGACTTTTTACTATTGGTAAAAGCTCTTTTGCAGAGGTCAAAGATGGTGAAAAAGTTGGAGCATAGAGAACAATTTCTGATTTATTAAACTTCTTAAGAGTCTTTTTTCTTAGTTTATCACTATTCTGAAATAGAGGATCTAACTTACTCCAACCTGTCTCAATAACTTCAAAGTTCTTATGTTTTTCTGAAAGCTGTTGAAACTTCTCTGTAAAGTAATTTCCTTGAGTCAAGTAGAGATCAAAGTAGTCCCTAACTCTAAAATGACCCTTTTTCTCTCCAGCCAATCCGTGAAAGATCTGTACTTTTACCCCTCTTAAAGAGTATGGAACAGAGTTTCCTGTTACCAATATAACATCAGGGCTATACTCTTTAACAGCTTCTAAATCTATTGTAAAAGAGGACTCTTTAAAAGGAAAATTATCTAAAATATTTTCTGGAACATACCAGATATAGTCATATCCTCTCTCTTTCAAAACAGACTCTATCGGTCTTAAGATCGAGAAAGAGTATGGTAAGTTACAGAATAGTATATATTTATATCTCAAAAGTCACCTTACAACAGTTTTAGATAATTTTAGCAGATATTCTAAACAGACTCTTTTAGCATCTTTAGATAAGAGATCATCTGATCTTTAGATTCAAAAAGTTTATCAACTCTTCTTTTGCTACTGGCAAAACTTATATTATAAGAGCTATCACCTATCTTTGTTAAGATGCACTTTGCACCGTGGTCGTGATGACCAAGAGCTACATCTACTTTAATAAGAAAACTTCTCTCATAAGTTGTAAAATCTTTTTCTGGTATATGTAACTCTATAACCATGAACTCTGATAACATATATAAATCCTTTTATGTTATATTATCACCTTTCCAGCTTCTGAACTTATAAAAGTTATAAGTTAAGCACTTTAATAAAAAATGTTTTTATTTTTTACCGTTATCGTTTATAATATTTACAAATATTAACAAGGAATTTAAATTGATGAAAATATATAGATCAGAAGCAAAAGTTAATCTTTTTCTTAAAATTACAGGATTAAGAGGCAGTTATCACGAATTAATGTCGAGATTTATAAAAGTGAGTAACCTCTATGATGATATGGTCTTTGTAGAGGAGAGAGGGGCTTTTAATATTCACGGTTTTGGAAAAGAGGTCTCTCTTAATAATAATATCATATATAAGACTCTTCAAAATCTTATTAAAACTCTTAATGTTAAAGATGCAAAAAGAGTGGATAACTTCTTTAATGAACACTCTCTATCGGTAACAAAAAGAGTTCCTATGATGGCTGGACTTGGTGGAGGTTCTTCAAACTCAGCAACTTTCCTTAAAATGGTTGATGAGGTGCTTAAGCTAAATCTTAGTGATAGAGAGAAGTTAGCTATTGTAGAGCCACTCGGTTCAGATATAGCATTTTTTCTAAATCCATTAGGTTCAGCAAATGTTAGTGGAGTCGGAGAGATTGTTGAGCCATTTGAAGAGGAGACTCCCAAAATTGATGTTTATACTCCTGATATTTCGTGTAATACAGGAGCTGTTTATCGTGAATATCGAAATAACTTTTTAAAGTTGTCAGATATTAATTCTGTAAAAGAGTGGTTAAATAAACCATCAAAAGAGCTATTTAGTGAGCTAAAAATAGAGAGTGCAAATGATCTCTATCCTCCAGCTCTTTCAATATGCCCTAAATTAGCAGAAGCAAAAAAAGATGGCTATCTATTTTCAGGAAGTGGAAGTAGCTTCTTTAGAGTTAAGTCGTGAAATTAAAAAATACTTCTTTAATTAAACCCAGTTAGACTGGGTCTAACTCTTAATCTTCACTCTTTAAGATTTCTGCTGTCTCAATAAGTTTTATAAATTCTGAACGAATCCCATCAGGATCACTACCTCGATTCTCTTTTGCAATTTTGTAGACCTCATCAAATTTAAGATCTTTTATATATTGAGACTCTCTTAAAAGCATTCCAAAAGATGCAACAGATAAAGCAAAATTCATCTCTGAACTATTTTTAGTTGAACTATCATTTACTATATGCTGTAATTCAACACTTTTATCACTACCTTTAGGCTTATAACGAACTTTTACTGTTGCAACTTCACTACTTTTTCCTGCTTCTGAAAGTTCCGATGAGGTGTACTTTAAAGAGTTTTCACTCTTCCCACTATTTGGAATAATCTCATATAGTGCTGTAACTGTATGACCAACACCAATCTCTCCAGCATCTCTCTTATCATCGGTAAAGTCTCTATTTTCAAGTTTTCTATTCTCATAACCTATAAGTCGATACTCTTTCACAAACTTAGGATTAAATTCAACTTGAATCTTCACATCACTACCGATAGTGTATAGATTTCCACTAAGCTCATTTACAAGTGACTTTTTAGCCTGTAAAATATTATCAATATATGAGTAGTTTCCATTGCCACTATTAGAGAGTTTCTCAATCATATCATCTCGATAGTTACCCATTCCATAACCTAAAACAGTTATATAGACTCCACTATCTCGACTCTTTTCAGCAATCTTTAACAGTTGATCAGGTGTTCTTGCACCGATATTGAAATCACCATCAGTTAATAATAAAACTCTATTATTTCCGTTTGGAATAAAACCGTTTTTAGCCTCTCTGTAAGCTAACTCAATTCCACCCTCTCCATTAGTTGAACCACCAGCTTTTAATTTATCAACAATTGATAGAGCTTTCTGATACCCTTTTTTACTCATCTCTGTGGACTCTAAAAGAGTTTTTGAGCTACCTGCATAGGTAACAATAGCGATCCTATCACTCTCTTTTAAGTTTTTAAGAAGCAGTTTTAGAGATTTTTTAACAAGTCCAATCTTGTTTGGTGAACTCATAGAGCCTGAAACATCAATTAAAAAAACAAGATTACTATCAGGAAGCTTCTCTCTATCTATCTCTTTAGCCTTTAAAGCTATCTTTAAAACTCTACTCTTTTCACTCCAGAGAGGTTTTCCAAGTTCACTAAATATCTTTATATCTTCACTTCTATTTCTATAACCGTAATCGAAATAGTTTATCAACTCTTCAACTCTTACAGAGTCAGCAGGTGGTAGAGAGCTGTTTTGTAGAAACCGTCTAACATTTGAGTATGAAGCTGTATCAACATCAATTGAGAAAGTAGATAGTGGATCTGTTGTAGTTGCTTTGAATCCATTCTCATCTATATCACTATAAGTCTCATTACTAACAGAAGGAGCAATAGGCATTGGAGTTGATGCAACACTCATCTTTCTAACTCTTGCCATTGCAACTGGTTGAGCTTCTGCCATAAATGCTTGATCTTGAACAATATCAAACTCTTTTGTTGGCTGTTGTATTGGAATACCAACCTCTTCACTACACGATATTAACAGTAGAGAAGAGAGTATTAAACTTATTTTTAGTCTCATTGAAATACTCCTATAATCTTTATTTACAATTATAGAGATAATTTTAGGTTTTTAGTTTAAAGCTGGGTTTTAGAATTTTATGTAGAAGAAAAAGAGAGAACTCTTCTCTCTTTTTTATTAATTATTAAAGCTGAATAGTGTCTGCTCTATCTGGACTTGTTGAGATAATAGAGATTTTAGACTCTGTTAATCTCTCAAGTTCACTAAGATATTTTTTAGCATTTTCTGGAAGATCATCATAGTTTTGAGAACCTTCTGTCTTTTCCCAACCATCATACTCAACATAGATAGGTTTTACATTATCAACTTCACTTGGAACATACTCAATTCTTTCACCATCTAACTCATAAGCCACACAGACTTTAATCTTCTCGAAGCCATCAAGAACATCAAGTTTCATAATAGAGAGTGAATCACAACCGTTAATTCTGCTACTGTGCTTTACAGAAACAGCATCAAACCAACCACATCTACGAGGACGACCAGTTGTAGTTCCAAACTCGTGACCCTGCTCACGAAGTCTATCACCATCTTTGCCAAAGTCTTCTGTCGGGAATGGACCATTTCCAACTCTTGTAGTGTAGGCTTTAACGATACCGACAACATTTCCAATATCTTTAGGATTTAGTCCTGTACCGATACAAGCACCTGCTGAAACAGTTGATGAACTTGTAACATACGGATAAGTTCCGTGGTCAATATCGAGAAGTGTCCCTTGAGCTCCCTCAAGAAGAACTCTCTTATCATCTTTTAGAGAATCCCATAAGAATTCACGACTATTCTGAATAAAAGGTAGTAGTTTTTCTCTATACTCTTTTAGTTCACCACTAAGTTTCTCTCTGTCAATCTCTATATTAAGAGCATCAAAAAGAGGCTTATTCATCTTAAAATATGAGTCAAGCTCACTCTCAAGCTTCTCTAAGTTCTTAAGCATACCGATTCTAAAGCCACTTCTACTAATCTTGTCGCTATAAGATGGTCCAATAC
>Ga0193956_1001156_pt1 | contig 10825 bp, 8 predicted proteins | sample BB_7_MG_FD_140358 | JGI IMG/M metagenome (GOLD analysis project Ga0193956, IMG submission 140358) | Microbial mat bacterial communities from the Broadkill River, Lewes, Delaware, United States - BB_7_MG | ecosystem: Environmental > Aquatic > Freshwater > River > Microbial mats | place: USA...
AACAGATTGCATAGCTTGGGCTGCCGTTGCAAAAACATCCATTCCATACCCCTCAAGCTTCTATTTACAATGCTCTATTATAGCTCTTCAGTAGATATTTGCTCTTAAGTTGATGCGTATGGGTTTTTTATTGGGCTTCCTACATCTACCCAACCTACGTGGCTATTAACCATGTAATGCTTTCATTGCATGATGTGGATCACGTTGAAATATTGTTAATAATGCTGCTGCAGCACCTGTGGGACGGCGATGACCTTGTTCCCAGTTTTGATAAGTGCGTAAAGAAACCCCAATTAAATGAGCAAACCCCTCTTGTGATAGCCCTGTTTTTTCACGAATCTTTTTAATATCCAAGGCATTGTATGTAAAAGTACGAGAAGCTTGTTTTTCATTACGTACAATTTGCCCCGCTTCTTGCACACTTTCAATCAATTCATTAAATAGTGTGTCATCCATTATAGTCACCTAAGTAGTTATATATTAATTAAAATTTAACGATTTTATTTAAGCTCTTTTTCTACTGTTTTTTTCAATATGGTTAATTGCTCATTTGTTAAATTATCTTGTACATTTTTAGGGTAGGCGAGTAGCATTAAAAATACATCATCAGAAACATGCCAGAAATAAATAACTCTAAACCCCCCTCGTTTTCCCTGACCACTTTGCTTCCATCTTAATTTTCTAATCCCTCCACTGCCTTGAATAATAGCCCCTGTATCAGGTGTTTTTAATAAAAAATTTTGCAGCTCTTTATACTCATCATCATTTATTAAACCATTAATTTGTTTTGTAAAAATACTTGTTTCCTTAAAAACCATAAAACTCCTTGTATTATTTTAGTTTTACTAAAAATACGTCAATGACGTATATTGTAAAGTATACTTATGGTTATTTTAAAAGTAAAGCATAATTGATTTCTATGCGAACTAAAGCAGGGTTAACTCAAGAACAAGTTGCAGAACGTATGCATACCCAAAAAAGCAATATCAGCCGTATGGAATGTGGCAATAGTAACCCAAGTTGGGAAACACTGCTTAAATATGCCCATGCCTGTGGGTTTGAGTTATCATTACAATCACGAAAACTACACCAATAACTTACTTTTGATAGTAGGGGAAAAACGGCTTCCCCTATATGTTTATTCTATATTTCCTCTCCTAATTTCTTTGCTTAACCTATAAAAAATAGCAATGAACCAATATATAAGTTATTATAAACTAACAAACTAGTTAACTATCCAACTAATTAAATAGTTAACTAGTTTAAAAATTTAATTACTTGGAGAATATATGGATATATTATCTTTTATATCACAAAAAGGTGGTTCGGGGAAAACTACGCTTGCTTTACATATTGCTGTGGCAGCCGAGCAGCAAGGTAAAAAGGTGGCACTTATTGATATCGATCCGCAAGCTTCCAGTGCAGCATGGCACGCTGAACGTGATGCAGATAGCCCATTATTAGCACAATCTCATGCTGATGAACTGCCTGAAATTTTACAAGAATGCCAAGATTCAGGAATGGATTTAGTGGTGATTGATACCGCCCCACATAACAATACAGAAGCAATCAAAGCTGCACAGCTTTCTGATTTAATGCTGATTCCCTGCCGCCCTACTATTTTAGATCTCAGAGCCATTGCACCCAGTATTGATATTGCGCAACAAGCTAAAACAGAGGTAGCGGTTATTTTCTCTGCTTGTCCTCCGCAGCGAGGACTGGGAGAACCTGCGGTTGTAGCAGAAGCACGACAGGCATTAGAAAATGATTACCAAGTAAATGTGTGGGCAGGGCGGATCACTCAACGAGCAGCCTATCATTATGCGCTGATAGATAGCCGAGCTGTCACTGAATTTGAGCCAAAAGGAAAATCAGCTGATGAAATCCGTACTTTATGGAAATGGATCGCAGGAGAATTAAAAAATGGCTAAACGTGCATCACTTTCATCAGGAAGATTAAAAACACCTAAACAAAAACTAGAAGCTCCCTCCGTAGCAGAAACACCAAAAGCAGCAACTACAACACAGGAGAAAAAGCGTCCACTCAAAGAGCGAGCAAAACAAGTCATGATGTATATCCACCCTGATGCACATGACCAACTCAGAATGTTAAGCATTAAAGAGAAAAAGGAATTAAATACGCTTTATATAGAAGCATTAGATATGTTATTTAAAGCTAAACAATTGCCTCAGATTGCTACACCTGATGATTAAATAAAACAATAAGCTATTGATTTGATATAAACTAGTTGGATAGTTGAATATTTAACTATCTTGTTAGCAATAGAAATAGTTATAGAATAAAAAGAAATTGGGGAATAGAGTTCTACCCCCCAATTTGTAGACTGTTGAACACCCAACCCCTTAACTATCTGACTAGTTTTTATTAAATCAGCTACTTAATATTTTATTTACAACTTTAATAGTTATATTACAAATTGTGATGATAGGGTAGGTATTAGTTTAATACGAGAAAGGGAAGAGATTAGAGGGGGGGCAGCTTAAGGCATGGTTGAGAGCCATGCCTTAAAACTAGGGAATATATTAGTTATTTAAATTTTCAAAAGTGGTACTGACATGTTTAACACCTTTGAGTTCCTCAACACCTTCTTCCATTTTTACATCAGCCCCTAGGTGTACATGGCTAAGTTTGGTTCCTTTCTTAATAAGTGCATTTAAAATTAATGCTGGTTTATCAGAGTTACCTTTGATCTCGCCACTTAGTACACCACCGATTATGATAGCATCTGCAGCAAGTTCAACATCTTGAATGTGACCAAGTCTTAAACCTCGGCTACCGTTGAACTCAACATTTATGATACCTGCTAGGGTACCACCTTTAAGTAAATATCCAGTAAAGTGGGCATTTTTCAATGTACCTTTATTGGTCATATTACCTGTAAAAGTCCCACCTTCAACTACAGCACCTTCTTTAATTGTTGAATTACCCACTATTCCATCAATTTTATCAGTGCTATCCAGTTGTACATTTGCAACACTTACACCTTCACTAATTGCTATATCTTTTGGTAATTCTGCATTATTACCAATACAGGTAGAGGTGATAGTTGTGATACTTCCAGAACTTGGGCAAGTTGGTGCACTGATAACTACTAGTGTTTCAGTATCTTCACTATCTTCAGTATCTTTATCAATGAGTAATTTGGGTTGTTGAGGAATTGCTAAACTGGTTACAGTACCGTCAATAGTAAAGCTTTTTAGTACTGTACCCTGTAGGTCAAAGATAGTGATTTCAGAACTGCCTATTGGGGCAGCAATAATTTCTGGGGTTTCATCCCCTAAGATATTACCTGCAGAAATAATCACACCTGTATCATTACTGAATGCTGTAAAACCACCTAGTTTTGTACCATCACCTGTAATGACTTCTATACCTCCACCTTTATTTGCCATTGCTGCGACAATATCCATTTTTCCATCTTGGTTGAAATCTGCTACAGCGATATTGACACCAGCATGCCCAATTGCTCCTGAACAAGCACCTAATGTATCAGAATGGTTTTTAAGGTGTGTGTCTAGTGCATTTTCTGAAATTGTGATGGTTTGTTTTTTACCTGTTTGCTCATCATTGTGGCAAATAGTAACTTTTTTATTACCATTATTGCTAGGAGGTGATGAAGAGCAAGCTCCATGTGTATCACCGTGCCCCAAATGCCCAGGGACAGCTGATTCAGGGTATTCTTGAGTTTTACCTTTATGACAAAGAGTCACCCAGTCTTTTTTATTCCCTTTTCGTGCTTGTATGACATCTGTTGGGTTAAAAACAGTGATTATTTGACCACTAATACTCACTTCATTTTTAGTTTGTGATCCTGTAATGGTTTCAGCTGCTATATCTCCTTTAACATCTGCTTTGATTACAAACATATCACTGGTGACAGCAACATCAGTTTTATCACCTGTGACCTCATAAGTGGCATCATTTTGTACAGCAATTTCTTCAGTACCATCATTATCAATGTCTTTGGTTGCTATAATGGCCGCTGAAGTTGAAACAGGGATTGTTGTAGAAAGTGTTGCTTGAGGTGTATAAACAAGTACACGACTTTTATCCGTTCCTACAATAATATGACCTGCAGTACTCTTTCGTAAAAAGACTAAAATTGTGTCACCCTCAACACGACCATTATCATCAATTTGAACACCAATAGGGACAACTTGATCCTCAAGAATATGTGTAGGGGCCTGATAATTAACTGTATTTAGTATACTACCACTTTTTACCAAGTTTCCTAAAGGTGCACACCAAACAAAAGAAGGTTCCCCTGATGCTGTAAACTCTGTTGATAAAGTTAATACTTCACCAGCATTTAATTGGAGCAACCCTTGTGCATTAATCTTTATTGTTGGTAATGTATCTGTTGTTGACTGTTGTTTATAGGAGAAAAAATCACCTGAACAGCTTTCTGCAGGTGCAGCCTGTACTGTAGTTGAAAGAGTTATCAACGTTAAACCAAGTATTTGAGGTGTGTTATTTAACATCATAATTTCTCCTTTACTGCACAGTTACAGTGAAGTCAAACAATACATTACCACCTGATTTATCTTTAACTACAGCGGATACTGTTCCTGAGTTAGTTGGTTTGCATTGGAAACCAATATTATTAGCATCTCCATCAAATACAGTGAGATCTGTACATCCATCAATCCATATAGCTGTTGTATCTAATAAACTAGAGCCCTCAATCATAAAATTAGTGACTTGATTGAGTTGTACTGTTGTTGGGGTAACTCGAGTGACTTTAGGGGTACCCCATTCAAAATTTACATTAAAGTTATGTAATTCTGTACCACCTGAGTAGTCTTTAACTAAACCACCATGTGCTCCTGTTTTGTAACCGGGGGTACAAGTAAATTGTCGTTGTTGCTCATTACCACCAATACCTTTTGTGCCAATACATTCACCAATAAAGAATGCTGTTTGTTCTGATAAGCAGCTTCCATTAACTGTGAATGTAGTTAATTGACCCAAAGTTGCTGTTGTAGGTGTAACACTGCTTACACTGATGTCATTACATGCACTAGGCGGTGGATCAACTGGATCAGTTGGTTCATCAGTACTTAGGTAGTTCACACTAAAGTTGTATAGCTCTGTACCACCTGAACGGTCTTTGACTAAACCAGTATGTGATCCTGTTTTGTAACTAGGTGTACAAGTAAATTGCTGTTGTTGCTCATCACCGCCTACATTTTTCACATCTACACATTCATCAATAAAGAATGCTGTTTGTGCTGATAAACAGTTTCCGTATACAGTAAATGTAGTGAGTTGGTTTAATGTTGCTGTTGTAGGTGTGACATTATTCACTACACTATCAGTACATGTGCCAGGGAGAATAATAGGATCAACAATATCTTCTACTTGTACTGTAAAGGTATAGAGTTGTTCACCTGTTGCACTGGTAACTATTCCTTGTTTGCTGCCTACACTTGTTGGAGTACATTGGTAATCACGTTTTTCTTCTGTACCACTTATTTGAGAAATATTGGCACAGTCCTGAATAGTTAAGGTCATATTTTCAGGTAAATTAATACCGTATAGGCTAAACGTTGTCATTTGATTAATTTCTGCTTTGTAAGGTGAAGCAGTGAATATCAATGATTTATTCGCACTATCGCCCATATCAATACATTGCATTAAGCCAAATTTTGTAATACATATGACTTTAGCCATCTCTGCACGTTTAAGTTTTGCACTAGGATCAAAGGTTCCATCTTTGTAACCATGTGTAACATTAGCAGCTTGAGCGGCGTAAATATAAGAGTAATATTGGTTAGTTTTATCTACATCAGGATAGGTTTTTTTAGGTGTTTTGCCTTGTGCGTAGTCTTCTGCAAGCTGTTTTAGATGTGGGTAAGCTAAAACAAGTACTTTCATTGCCTGCTCGCGCGTAATCGGCGTGTTTGGGCAGAACAAATTTTTATCCTGATCACAGCCTTGAATCAAACCAATATCTTTTGCATATTGGATATAAGGGGCATGCCAGTCATCTTTACTTACATCTGTGAATGGATCTGCTGTGAGAGGTGTGTAGTCATCACCTTCTAAAGCACGAACAAGGGCAGCAATAAATTCTGCACGTGTTGCAGAGGTGAATGTGCCAAATGTTGCAGATTTACCTTCATTGTACCCTTGGATAATTTCTTCTTTCCAAAGTTTAATAATGGGGCGTGTATACCAATTATTTCCACATACATCTTTAAATGGGAAACAGCCTGAATAAATCTCTTGACCATTCACATCTAAAATTTCAAGTTCTACAGGATGCCAGAAGGTATCAAATGTTGTGTTAGTGGCTTCATATAGGTTGAAGTTTACACCATCAGGAGTCCATGTTGCGTTGATGGCTTGACCATTTAAGGTAATTGTTCCTTGGGTAGAGAGATCAATATCAGGAGAGTTATTGGTGATAGTGATATTGCCCGTACTTGGATCATTATCAGTATTTACTGTACTTGTAGATAATTCTATGGGTATTGTAATATTTGTTACATTAATATAGCCAAGAGTATCTCCTACCAAAATAGAAATTTTTGCCTCATTTTTTATACCATCATTTGGGGCAATAAATTTAACCGTTGCATAGTTATTAGTAATACTATCTGTCGTTTCCTCAAAAGAGCCTACATCTGTACACCAAACAAAAAATGGATACCCCCCATTTTGTTCATCAACAGTTGGTATTGCTTGTAGCTTTATTGATTCTCCTTGCACCATTATTAATGGTAAATTAGAAATTTTAGCACTTGGTGGTAAAGTATCAGATAATACTGTTTTTTGTTCATACTCATTACCAATACAAGCTACTTTACTTGATACAGATAAAGGAAAAAACAAGCATAATATTATAGATAGAGTAGTAATATTAAAAATATTCATTTTTCTTTACTCTACTTGCTCTATTAAAGTATTACAATTTGGCATTCCACCATTTAGCTTGTACTCAATTAATTTAAAAATAACTTGAGCTGCTTTACCTCTTGTTATAGGAGGATTATTATTAATTTCACCATTGTATACATCTGGTACCATCTCAGAAAGACAGGATAAATAAGGTATATGCCAATGTTTTGCTGTTCCTAATTGAGGTGTGTGATTTCCAAAAATAGAGTTAATTGCCATTTTTGCTGTCCCTCCCCATGTTGCATTATCAAAAGGGTTATATTTATTTGTTAGCTTATTCTCTTGATCTCTAAGCCCTTCAATTATTTTTTTGTTTTTTGCATAGGTTATATATCCACACCCCCAATTGTCTTCATTAACATCTAAAAAAGGAAAAGAAGACGTATTACATGTATTATGTACATCTGTCCGTTTAGGGTTACCTGCAAATTTACCTGCCAATAAGGTTATTTTAATCATTTCAACTCTATTTAAATATTTATCATAACCTAAAATATACCCCCCTTTATCATAAGTTCCTTCTAACCCAGCTTTTTCTGGTAAAGGATAACCCCCCCCTTTAACATCTTTTACTCCATACCCAGACATAATTTCCCAAATACCTAAAAATTGAGCTGCTATATGTGCTTTTTTATTTTCTGTATTGGTTTCTAATGCTATATCTTGAAACTCTTTATCTTTATATAGAAAGAATTTTCCACCATTTTCTAAAAGAAATTTTTGAAACTTAATCAGTGAAACTTTATCCATAAGTAATTCATCAATATCTTGAATAGAATTATTTTTATCTTTAATAAAAGATATAGCTAGTGCTGCTACCTGCCCCATATTAGCTCGTACAGGATCCATTCTTAATGTTGTATAGCCCCAAGCGCTTGATGACATAGCCAAAGGAACAAGCATATTAGGGATATCACTTGGTATCATAACACCTAATGGAATAACACCAACCCCTGTACTACTACTCATAACATTATAAGAAAACTTACCCTCTGGGTCGTGAGCTGGGCTTGTTCCGTGTGAATCCATTGTATAACCTGTTATCCCAACCCCTTGGTATGAATATTTAGATAGTGAAGGGCGACCACTATTATTAAGAAGATCTCCTAATGAATCATCTTCTAATAACTTTCGCTTAAGTGTATCACTTCCATAAAAGGTGGCTTTACCATTAATTCGGCGACCCTCTCGAACATACATTCTTGAAGGAAAATTCCCTCTTACAGGGTCTTCGTTTTTATTTAGCCCAATACTTTTACCAGCAATCTCCCCAGTTTGTGGATTATGTTGTACATGATAAAGAAAGCACATTGTATGATTTAAATATCTTTCTGAAATATCTGAGCGTACAGAGCTGTTAATAGCAAAACCAGTTTTCACTCCTGTTCCATAAGTATCACAATCAATTAATTCATCTCCTAGTTTTGAATACAAGGTTTTTTTAGATAACTCTTCATATTCACTTTCAGACAAATATTGCTTATTGAGACAGTTTTGTTCTACATCTGGGTTGATTAGGCTTTTACCTTCAAGGTATTTTACATGGTCTTTTATGGATTGAATTCCTAATTTACTATGATGTTTTACTTGGTAAACATCAGCTCCAACTCTACCAGTATTAAATGTCCATGCTATTTCTCCATCATTTCTTTTATATATACTAGGGCTATATCTTCCCTCATTCCCTAGATAGGGATGACCTGATGACACATTACAATCGGGTGGTGGAGCCCCCATATAACTCCAATTATCAATATCATTTTCATATGGTGTAATAGTCATCACATGGCTATAAGCTTGAGTAGGAAATCTTACACAAAAAGGTGATGATGGAGGAGTGGTAGGTACATCTAAAAGACCATTTAAATTATTAGAAGTAGCATCTGTATTATTTAATGCAATACATCCACTATCACTCATAGATTCATTAAATAACTCTACTTCAGATTTTCCTGTTTTATTCACATGATAAGCTACAGCAGCATCTCCACTATCTGTAGCATCAATAATATAAGTTGCTTTATATTTATTTCCTGAAGAATCAATAACTGTATATTCTTTTTTATTCTTATCATAGTTAATTTCAGAAAAAGTACTATTTGGTGTTATATGTAAAAAATAATTTTTATCTTCTTTTTTTATTACACTAGATTTTTTTATCAGATTATATAAAGCATCACGTGCTATTGAAGGAGGAAAAATTAATCCTTCATCAATAGCTTCAAACATTGCTAAATGATTTCCATTTCCAATATTTTCTAGATGTTCTTTTAATAATACCTTTTCAACAGATTCAGTATTTTTCACTGCTTCTGCAAAATCTTTCATAAAGCCATATAACAAACCTGTAGAAGCAGGCTTTTCAAGCCCAGCTTGTGAATCTACACCTATATCAGAAATACCAATTCCATTAGTAAACATACCACCAACTAAACTAGTTGATTCTAATAAACAAGTATTAAGCTTATTATTAACTGCAGTAATAGCTGCCCCAACCCCTGCTGATGTGCCATCAACAACAATTACATCATAGATAAAATCATCACTATTACTACAAGCAGTAAAGTAGTTAGGTTTATCAAAACCCTTAATTTCATTTGGTTCTGGTGCAATGATTTGGAGGATTTCATTTGTACCATCTACCTTTATTTTATAAATACCAGCTTTTGTAAATTTGCATTTAAATATATTTCCATCAGAAGCACAGCCAAGATCATTAGCGTTATATTCTTTTCCATCCCTTAAATTAGTAGCCAAAAAACCTGTAACAGCACTATCAACTTCCCATGTCACTTCAGCCCCTACATGACTACCAAAAGAAGTTCGTTTTAACTGAATAGCCTGAGCTGAAGAAATACTTCCAATTAAATAAAAAACACTAAAAAATAAGGGGAAAAACCTCTGTTTCATTTTATAGAGCCAAAGTAAAAAATTCTTCATAAAAATCTCCAAATTTTCTAAAAAATAAATACTAAACTCACTAAATTTATTTCACTGAATAAACCAAGAGAATTATACTCTTCGCATTATGAAAGTTAAGTATATATAGACTCTTAAATCAATAGAGAAAAAAGGAATATATATAAATACCGTTAAAATTTAAGTAATATAACAATTAAAAATTAAAAATATATTTATTATTTATCAATATATTGCATATAAACATTGATTTTTTAATATAGATTTAAATAATCCTATAAAAAATACATTTATTATAAATAATAGTGTTCAATTGAATTAAAAATTATCTAAAAGAATGTGAAATTTTAAAATTATTAGTTCAATAGTATTTAATGGAAAGGAAAAAGGAGGTTGAAGGATTTTATTTATACAATAAATGAGGGATATTTTTGCTATGGGGGGATATATATTATTTAGTAATGAATAAGGGCACCCCTTATTTAAAATAAATTTAGGATTTATTGGATGATTATTTATTATTAGGGTAGTTTAAAAACAGCATTAAAAATATCGCTAAATTATCAAGATAGCAACAACACCAGCTTTTTAGGACTACCCTATTCATTTTTTAAATTAATTAGATGATGCAGGAGAAAAATCAGTGGGGATTCTATCCATCACATATTTAACTAATTTATCTGGTTTGTACCCTGTTTCAGTATAATGATAATCTACCATATACTGTTCTACCTCAGCATAGCTTGTTGGTATGTCCTCAGTACTTTTTATTTTGGTAGTCCTGAATAAGTAGTGTTACATAGCTAATTTCTTTTTTATTAAAGCATTGTAGTGGTGTATAAAGAGCCAAATAGCTCCGCCAAATAGCTCCTATGTGATTCTCAACTTTTTTTGAGAAAGAAAGCGTTTTTCTGACTAAACGTGAAATTCTCTGTCTAAATGTATTATTTAGCCTTTCAATATAGTTTGTTTTTCCCTGTT
>Ga0193956_1001159_pt1 | contig 10799 bp, 17 predicted proteins | sample BB_7_MG_FD_140358 | JGI IMG/M metagenome (GOLD analysis project Ga0193956, IMG submission 140358) | Microbial mat bacterial communities from the Broadkill River, Lewes, Delaware, United States - BB_7_MG | ecosystem: Environmental > Aquatic > Freshwater > River > Microbial mats | place: USA...
AGTATTTTAAATACTGCACCGGCAGAGACCTTACAGAGACCGGTATGTTTTTCAGACATAATTATGCGGCTGTTTATATTGGCGGCTGGGATAATTGTTATTATGAGGTTCTTTTGCAGCACTTATTAGGTAAATATGATGGTAAAATACTTTCAGTAAATGTTCAGGGATATGGTGTTACAAGCTCTTTTTCAATTTCAGAAATAACAAAAGAAGATTATTTTGCAAAAAAGCCCAATTCTTGGGGAGGTAGAAGCACTGATGTAGAACAAATATTTCTCAGCGAAATACCTATCGAAGGATATCCAGATAATATTAAAGTTATTTCAAAACACATAAAAATTAAATAATCATGATTTTAACCAAAGAGCAGCAAAAAGAATTCGAAGAAAAAGCAAGACCCCTAATGGAATGGCTTGCAGAAAATGGAGATCCACATATGAAAGCAATAATTAGCTATGGCGATGCTGAAATATTGCAAACTTCAATGTTTTTTAAAACAGACGATTACGTTCAGGATTAATTTAACCAACCCCCTCAATCAGTTCATTCGGGTTGAGGGATAAAAGAAAGAGAAGATATTCACCCATTCTTACGAGTGGGTGTTTTTTATTTATATTTTCGTATCTTTACAGGACTAAAAGATTAAACTATGGGAGCGCCGAAAGGGAATAAATTTGCATTGGGGAATGAAGGAGGAAGACCAGCAATGTGGGATAATGTAGATGAGTTAGAGCAGAAGATAATTAATTACTTTGACTCTTGCAAGCCAATTGTTGAGGAAGGAAATATTATTGATTTTGGCACTCCTACCATTACAGGCTTGGCTTTGGCACTTGGCTTTGCTTCTAGGCAAAGTATTTATGATTACAAAGGAAAGGAAGAGTTTGCTTACACCATAAAAAAAGCACTGTTAAGAGTTGAAAATGGATATGAAAAAAGATTATCTCATAATGGCGCTACGGGTGCAATTTTTGCACTTAAAAATATGGGGTGGAAAGATAAGCAAGAAGTAGAACAGACTGGGCAAATGAACCTGATAATTAAGCCTCCAAAGTTCGATGCTGATTGATTTTTCAAAACACCAAGAGGATTTATTTAATCCGTTAATCGGGAAGTTGCAGAACGCTTCTTCCCGTTTTGTTGTATCTTATGGTGGCGCAGGGTCTAGCAAGTCATTCTCACAAACACAATACGAGATAATAAGATGCTTACAGAAGAAAGAAAAGCTTTTAGTTATACGTAAGGTTGGAACGACACTAAAAGATTCAGTAATAGCTCTATTTAAGTCTATTCTTGATGGATGGGGCTTGACCCCATACTACGAGGAGAATAAAGCAACTCAGTTCATAACTTTCGCAAATGGATCTCAAATACTATTCAAGGGTATGGATGATCCTGAAAAAATAAAATCAATTGCTGGTATTACGCGAATATGGATTGAAGAGGCTAGCGAGTTGGCACATTCTGACTTTAATCAACTTAACTTGAGACTTAGGGGGCGCGACGACCTTCAAATGACTATAACATTCAACCCAATAGATGAAGAGCATTGGATTAAAAAGCATTTCTTTGACACGCCAGAGATTAGAGAGAAAACCACCATCATTAAAACCACATACCTAAACAATAAGTTTATTGATGAAGAGTATAAAAAGGTTTTAGAGTCGTATAAACACATAGATAAAAACTACTATAAAATATATGCGCTAGGTGATTGGGGAGGAATAACGGACGGTAGAGTGTTCCCTATTTGGGAGCAGATAGATAATTTCCCAGACATAGACGGTTGCTGGTACGCCTTAGACTTTGGGTTTTCGAACGACCCGACGGCAATAGTGAAAACCTTAAAGGGGCATGGGAGGATATATTTTGATGAGTTCATGTATCAGACAGGCTTAATAAACTCTGAAATAGCTGATTATTTCCACTCTAATGGCTATAATGGGGAAATTGTTATATGTGATAGTGCAGAGCCTAAGAGTATTGAAGAGCTTCAGCGATATGGTATAAATGCAATAGGTGCAGATAAGAAGCCAGGCTCTATTATGGCTGGTATAGATTTTCTAAAGAGACACAAGATACTTGTCACAAAGAAAAGCTCTAACCTGATAAAAGAAAACAGATACTATCAATGGATGCAAGACAAAAACGGTAAGTTCATAAACAAACCTAAAGATTGGATGAACCACGCTATTGATGCCTGTAGATATGCTTACTCATTGGGCGACATGATGGGCAATACCTCTGATTTCTGGGTTGATCCGAATGACTTATGAAGTTCTATATTTTTTCGTAACTTTAAAGAAAATAATATTTTGATATGAATATATTCAAGAAAGCTGTTGACGCTTTGCGCAATTCCGTCAACAGAACACTACTCAACACGGCTCTTTTTCAATGGTGGATAAGCGATGGGACGGCAAATATTATTAGTGATACTGCCGTAGAGTATCTAAAACAAGGCTATTCTGGCAATGTTGACGTTTACTCTATAATCAACAGGATTGATCTAATGCGTAGGCAGGCAACGCTCACACTTCGAAAGAAAAATCCAGACGGCACAAGCGAGGAGGTGACAGATCACGAGTTGTTGAAGTTCAAGAAAAAGGTGAATCCGTTCATGAACACAGATGATTATATCACCGGATTTTTAACCTACTGGTTATCTATTGGTGAGAATTTCACATATACACTAAAGCTTGATTCGGGTGTTAATGCGGGGAAAGCTCAAGAATTACACCTACTACCCGCTAGTTGCGTAGACATTATCGAAGGTACAATTTTAGATCCCATAAGAGGCTATAAGATTGATGATTCGTATAATCAAGAATTTGCATTCGAAGAGGTTGTTCATACAAAAATGTTTAATCCTCTTTGGCTTGAGGATAGATCACTTCACGGACAATCTCCATTAAAGGCGGCTGCAAGAATTGTGAGCAAGCAAAATCAAGCTGAAGATACGGAACTAAAGCAATTCGAGAATCAAGGACCTAAGCACATTTTATATAGAGATGTTAGTGGTAGCGCTCAAGATGGCTTTTCAACACCGCAACAACAGCAAGTAGAGAAAGACATTAAGAATCAAGGAAGCGGCAAAAAAAGAGGATTGCCTTATGTTGCTAAAAACAAAATGGGCAAACTTGACTTGGGTTCTACCGTTGCGGATCTTAATGTAATCGAATCATCAAAGGATGGCAGAAGAATTCTAGGAAATGTCTATGCTTTCCCTATGGACTTAATGAATGATCCAAGCGGTTCAACGTACAACTCTAAGAGAGAGGCTAGAAAATCAGCGTGGACGGATTGCATCATGCCTAATCTAGCGAAGGTAGAAACAACGCTTAACGAGGCTACAATTGAAAATATAGAGGAATATAAAGACCTGTTCTGGGCTTTTGATTATTCAGAGGTTGAAGAACTACAAGAGGGCTTTAAAGATAGAGTTGATTGGATGAATAAGGCTTATTGGACTCCTAACGAGATAAGACAAGCAACAGGAAAGAAAAAGTTTGATTCCGACGTCATGGATGAACCTAAGTTTTCAATGCAGGATATACCTTTATCACAAATGGGCGAAACTTTAAGCGATGAAAATAAATCATTTGAAGATTACATAAATGCCAAGGACTAAACAATTCGAGAAAGTATATAAGAGAAGACGAGATCAAATCGAAAGGGGTGGTATTCGTCTTTTTCGTAATGCTATAGCTGATCAGTATGATGCTTACCTGAAAAGCGTTAGCCTATTAGATCCTGTTCAGTGGGAAGCTCAAGTGTCTTTAATTCCAGATGAGCCAATAGAAAGAGCTTTAAAGACGTATTATAAGAGATTTGCACCGTTGGCTTTAATGCAGCGAAAGAACATTCTAGGGCAAAAAAACGAAGAAGATGATTTTTGGATAAACGAATTCGAAAGGTTCTTACTTAATTTTGTTACGAATGAAGCTGGCGAAAAAATAACTCAAATAGCAGGAACGACAAGAAAAAGAACACTATCATTAGTTAGGGGCGTTTTGGAAGACGGCACAGAAAGAGGCTTGGGAATACCCGAGATTAAAAGAAACTTAATTAAAGCCGTTGGTGATGATTTAAAGGGTAACACTAGAGCAAGAGCAAGGGCAATCGCTCAAACTGAAATAATAGGCGGTAGTAATAGGGCTGCTGTTTATGCTGCCGAATCTACTGGTCTTAATTATCGTAAGTTTTGGAGCACTTCAGGCTTGCCAAACATTAGAGCCACACACATAGCCGCAGAGAGTTATAGTCAACAAGTTGGAGGACTTAGAAGGGATCAGTTGTTCCCGAATGGGTTGATGTTCCCCGGAGATCCTAATGGAAGCGCTGACGAAATAATTAATTGTAGGTGTACGCTTTTAATTGTAGTGCAATAAAAAAGCCCCGACTAAGGGGCTTTTAATGTTTAGTTAAATTAATTCTACATCATCATTAAAAAAGTTCCAACAACTCCGAAAATAAGCCCACAAGCCAAGCCTAAAATAAAGGATAAAGACTTTCTTTGTCTTCTCATTTTAATTTGTTTTTCAATTTCCTGCTTTTGAAGCGCTATAAATATTTTAGCGCCTTCTAATTCTTTTTTGTAGTTTTTTATTTCTTATTTATTTCTAATTACAATTTTATTTCCATAAACATTAGCGTGAAATTTAGAGTATCTAAACAGCTCATAAATCTGCTCTTTCATCATATCTTTACTGATCCTTCCGGCAATTTCTTCGGCGGCTTCCACATCTCGCGGGGCGATATCAATTAGCTTAAGTTCTACTATCATATTTGTTTATTTAGTTCCAATTGCAATTTCATAAACAAATCAATCGAATCAAAACAAATAGCCTAATATTTGTATAGTTTATATTCATTCTAAATAATAAATAAAATTTTGTATCTTTATAGCGTAAATAGAAAATCATGGGTAATATTAAAAGTCAGAATCAATTACAAAAGTCTTGCCTTACATTAATTAAGGATGTTGACGAAAAGGGTACGGTTGTGTTTTATGGCTCAGCGTTTAATACTCCCGATAGAGTTAAAGATATTGCAGTAAAAGGTGCATATAAAAAGACTATAGCGGAAAGTTTTAAGGAGATACAACACTATAAGAACCACGATAGTACTTTAATGCCTGGGGTTATAAAGGAGCTTTCTGAGGATAATTACGGACTACTCGCTAAATCTCAATTAATATTAGGTACTCAATTAGGGAGAGAAACGCACGAGGAATACAAGGCAATGGCTGAAGCTGGAAAGAGCATGAGTCATTCAATTGGATACTATCCTGTAAAAGAAGAGCCGGACGGCAAGGGTTATAATTTACTAAAGGAAATAGCATTGTTTGAAATATCAACACTAACAAAACGACCTGCACACCCCGACGCTTTGACGGTTGGGATTAAGTCGTTTGATGATATGGATATTGAAGAGCTTGTAGTCGAAGAAAGGTTTTACAAGAACCTTCTTAATTGCAGCTTTAAAGATGCCAAATTATCTAATCTAGAATTATTAAAGAATCATATAGATGCACTCATAATCAAAAAGAGCCGAGAAATCACTCTAGAAGTGAATGAGCCGCAAATGAGCAAATCAGATATATTAAAATTTTTAAATGGTTTATAAAATGGAAAAAAAAGAATTGGAAGAAGCTCTTGCGGAACATGGCAAAGCTATTGAATTAAAAAACGAAGAGATTGTAAAGGGTCTTAATGAGGATAACGAAAAGCTTAAGGCTGAGCTTGAGACAATGAATAAGACTAAGGATGTCATGCAAAAACAATTGGATGAGATTGCTGTGTCTTTAAAGAAGGCTGAAAAAGACGGTAAGTTAAACGAAGAGCAAAAGGCAACATTTGCAAGTTCTTTAAGAGATAAGCTTAATAAGGATATCCAGAAGGTAAGCGGATTAAGTAGAAAAGATGCTGAAGCATTTAAGATGGAAATTAAGTCTTTCTTGTCAACAGACAACGCATCTATTACTACTGGTTCTTTATTGCCAGCTTATCAGTTAGATCCTGGAGTATCAAAAGCGCCAGACAGATCACCTTTTATGTTGGATATTGTCGCAAGAGGCATTGCGAATAGTTTAACGATCTATTGGGTACAGAGAAAAACACGTACGGATGGTACGGAATGGGTTGATGAAGCTACCGCTCCTGCTGCTCAAACTGTTTTGGGTTACGAAACTAAGACTGCTGCAATGCAGAATCTATCTGAATTCATCAAAGTGTCTAATAACTCCTTCGATGATATTGATTGGTTAATGTCAGAGGTTCAGACGGAACTTGTTACATTAATGGTTTTAAAGCTTGATGCTGATATCTTGAACGGTACGGTTGCGGCTAATGGTTTTGATGGGGTGAACACTGTTGCAACTGCTTTTAGCGCTGCTGGTGACACTATGCCAACGGGAGTAACTCCTAATAAGTGGGATGCTTTATCATATGCTTTAACACAGATTCAATTGGCTAACTTCATGGCTAACTTTATTGTACTGAATCCTTCGGATGTTAGAGACATGAAACTGACCAGAGATGATCAGGGAGCTTATTTAATTCCTCCAACAATGGCAACGGGAATGAATGTGGCTGTTGATGGCGTAAGAATTATCGCAAACAACGGAGTAACTAAAGGTTCTTATTTGGTTGGCGACTTCACAAAAGCTAAGTTCTGGAGTAGAAAAGAAATGGATTTGAAGGTGTGGGAACAGAACGAGGACGACGTATTGAAACAATTAAAAACTATCACTCTTTATATGAGAGGTACTTTAGTTGTAAAAGATGCGGATAAGTTAGCATTTGTTAAAGATACATTTGCCGATACCATTACTGAGATTACAGCCGTTTAGTAATCATTCTATAATTAAATAAAGCCCATTCACTACGAGTGGGCTTTTATTGTTATTTATAATCATTAAAAATTAGTATCTTTATATCATGAGAATAAAATTAAATAGAGCGTTATGGGGCAATGATTCAGGCGACACGATTAAGGTTGACGATGAAAGAGGGCTTTGGGCTATTAAAAAAGGCTTAGCCGTAAAAGCCGATCCAATTAAGCGTAAAAAGAAAATCGATCCCGAAAGCGAGGGAACAAAAAATAAATCATGCAGATAAAGTTTTCAAATGAAGGTGATGAACCTATCACGTTAGCAGATTTTAAAGCGTATGCAAAGATTGATTTCACAGATGAGGATTCACTAATCACATCTATGATCACTGGCGTAAGAGAGCAGTTAGAAGAGTATTTGAATAGATCTTTAGTTGTAAAGACTATTGAATACTTTGATGAAGTTGTTGACGATGTAGTGGTATTGCCTTATCCAAATCACGACATTGTTGATGAGGTTAAGATTAATGGAGTTGTGACGGATGGATATTCGAAAACTGGATTAAATCAATTTATAATTACGCCTAATCAAATTAATGGATTTTCAACGGGCATAACTAATGATGATAGTGGTTTTTATTGTAAATACACCACTACTGGAGAATGCCCACAGGCTATAAAAACAGAAATGAAAAGATTATTATTAGAACAGCATGAAATGAGGGGAAACACCTTTGTTGGCTCTGTTGCTGAGTTATCCGAAAATACTTATTCTAATTTGATGAAATTTGTTATTTTATGAGCGGTCAGGATGTAAAAAAGCTAGGAACATTTGAATATCGATGGAGGTATGGCGATGGCTCTTTTGTAAGGGGTGTAATCCCATTAAATAAAGATGGGGAAAACGTTGTGGATGTAAAAATCCAGGATCAAACAACACCCATGATTATATTACCTGTTGTTTTAGAAAATACAAGAACAACACTAGCTGTAGAGGCGGTACAAAACGACAACACTATTACAGTAGTTGATTCTACTGGCTTCGTCGTTGGGCATCACCTAAGAATCGTAGACCCATCATCAGATAGATTTTATTATGGCACAATATTGGACATTAATATAAATGTAATAACATTAGATACGCCTTTGGATTTTGAATATGTATTAGGATCTCAAGTTGTCGATGCTATTACAAATATGGCGGTTGATGGCTCTGTTACTCCTGTTGTATTTAAGCACAGGTTAGGTGTTCCGTCAACTCCTTCAGATACAGACATAACAAGGATAATAATATCTTGTGAAGCTGATAGTCCAATTGACCTAAATAAATTTGGAGATTTGCCAATACTAACAAACGGGTTAGTGTTTAGAAAAACAAATTTATCAAACGAGAATATTTTTAATGTAAAAAGTAACTCTGATATTGCTAATATAACTTATGATTTCACGGTTTATGCCGCAAGCAATCCAGCCCAAGGAATAGACGGATTTGTAACGAGATTAACTTTTGCGGGGCAAAATAAGTTGGGTGTAGCAATTAGAATAGGTCAAGATGATAACCTAGAGGTTATAGTTCAGGATGATTTAACTGGCTTGGTAAGATTAACGATGATAGCGGAAGGGCATAAGGTAGAATGAAAAAGAAAATACAGTTACACATAGAGGCTACTATAGATTTTATTCCACACTACAAGAGGAGTAAAAAAAGCAAATATTTTGAATTTAAGATTTTGTTTATTAGAGTTGTTTTATCTGGATTATTTTAAAAATAAAAGCCTTTCCAACACGGAGAGGCTTTTGCGTATCTGCGCAAGTTTGATTGTTAATGTTGCGTAATTGCGCAAGTTTTCAGAAGATGTAAAAATATAATCGTGCGAGTTTATTGGCTTACGTGCGTTAGTTATCTTTATACAGTTGTTACCAATCATTTTAAAAGCTCGAAAATGTTATAAACTAAAAGCTTAAACTCACTTTTAAAACATTGGTAACAACAACTAAAGGTGCATTGCTTTTATATCATTTAATCACTCATGTATAAATATTTAAAAAAAAGAAAAGCCAACGCTCCTTTTTGTTTTTTCAAAACAATTTAAATTTATAATATATAAAACTAATAGCTCTATATATAATATTTGAATCTTCATAATCCATAACATACAATTCATAGTCTAATAATACGTCGTAATAAGATCTTCCTATTATATTATTATCAACATCTTGCAATCTAAACCAATCCGAAAACTCTAGTATAAATAACATTTTTTGTATTAACCTATCAATCAATATCTCAACTGTTCGGAAATTCCGAACAGCTCAATATGCTGCTATTATTATAACGGGTAAGTGGTATTTAGATAAGCACCTAACATTCAGCCGTACGTCTGCCACAATTTTAAAGCTCAGTGCGTTGCTCCCGTTGTGTTTTATATTTGTATCCGTCTCAAAATAACCACTCACTTAGCGCCTGCGATGATCTTATCAGTCGTCTTACTCTATGAACGAAAGCGAGTGGTTGTGTTTAAATTAAAATACATTTCTTTTATGTAAATAAATCTCTATAAGTTCATCAAAGCTTTTGTCTGCGTGTTTTTCGCCATTATCTCGAATCCAAGCAGAAAGATGTGTAAATATACCTAGTATTTCTTTACCTATATCATGCGTAATTCTATCTATGCTTATTTTCGCAATTGATTTAGCATCCTTCATTCTTCTTTTGTGTTGCTTGTGATTCTTCGGGCTAGGATCTACCCATATTAAATGGTAAGTTTGATCACATGCTAAAAATGTATCTATCGACCTAACCAATACATCCTTGTTTATTTTCTTTCGTAAATTCATAATTATTCTTTAACTATTAAATATTTATTTATTTTTAAAACGTTAGCACTAAGTCTTTTGGCTTTCATCTCTGCTACCACTCTACTGGTATAAACCTTAGGGTTACCATCAGCTTTAACCAATGCAAGTCCATTAAACCCAAAATAAGTAAGTTTTTTAAATCTATTTTTCATAAAAATCCCTCTCTTTTTTCTTTTTTTTTGGTTAGCACTCTTAATCGTCGGTTGCAACACACTTTAGTCAGGGCGTTAGCGGTCAGTTTGCCTATTGTCGCAAGTCTTCCAAGCCCTACCGCATGTACATTTATCTTTATATTGGTCTAAGCAGGGTGTGTAATAGCAAACCGAATCCGCTAACACGCCATCATAATTAATGCTTGGTTCAGTACTCGCATCATCCGTATTGCCCTCACACGGCGCTATTGGTAAAGGCATCCACCATGTTTCATCTGGGTTGCAATGCTTCACCATAGCCGTATCATGTATTGTTGTACTAAGCAACTTTTGGTCGTCATTCATCACCCTATAAAGCAGTACCTTTTCTCCATCGGCTATGGTTGGGGCTTGCTTACTTAATTTAATCCATCGCTCACTCATAATTGTATCTTTAGTTATCCGTTCGTAATTCAGTTGTATTTTATCGCACTAATCATATGGCAGTACCGTTACCCTAACCCAACCCCTCGCCACACTTCCTAATCCTAGAAACCAGATCATCATTACACTCTTTAAGAGCTAAATTAGCCTGTTTAAGCTTACTATTTTCTTTCTCAAGGTCTTTTAATCTTTTAGCATCGAAAGCTTGTGCGGGTGTTTTGTATTGTTGTTTTATTTCGCTCACAACAGTTTCTACTTGAGTTTTTGGCTTCTCTAATAATTCTATTTTAGCTAAAGCCTTTTTGTACTTATATTCTATTGAATCAGGGTTGAATTCAACTTGGTCAGAATCAACGTATTCAGGAATTTCAGCAGCTTCAGCTAATTCTCTTAAGAAGTTTATTATCTCTATGGATGGGGGCGTAAAAATTAGCCTAAACATTTTCTTCATTACTTTTAGTTTTAATTAATAATAATACAAATCTAATCACTTTAAACACAGCAATCAAATAGATTTTTTCTATCAAA
>Ga0193956_1001160_pt1 | contig 10784 bp, 8 predicted proteins | sample BB_7_MG_FD_140358 | JGI IMG/M metagenome (GOLD analysis project Ga0193956, IMG submission 140358) | Microbial mat bacterial communities from the Broadkill River, Lewes, Delaware, United States - BB_7_MG | ecosystem: Environmental > Aquatic > Freshwater > River > Microbial mats | place: USA...
CTCAAGCGTAGTACCACCACTATATAGCTTATAATCACCAGCTCCAGTATTCCATTGTTCTTCATGATCACCAATAAGAACAATTTTGTCACTAAACGATGCAGCGATTTCTTTAAGCTCTTTCAATGACCCAAGGTATGGCTCAAATCCAGGGATTATGTTAATTCGTTCAGCATCTTCAACTTTTTCAGCTCTTGGAGGGTTTAGTTGCTCTAAAATTGATTTCATCATATTATCATAACCAGTTATATGGCTACCAACAAATGAAGGAGTATGTGCATAAGTGATAGCTGTATTATCTAACTCACCCTCAGCACTTTCAATCGAACCTGAAACAAAAGCATTTAAATCATCACCAATAACTTCTGCCATACATGTAGTACTAACAGCTATCATCTCAGGCTTATAAAGAGCATTACAATTTCTTAGACCATCTTTCATATTAGCGAGACCACCAAAAACCGCAGCAGATTCACTCATACTATCACTCACACAAGGAGTTGGTTCTTTAAAGTGTCTTGTAAAATAACTTCTAAAGTATGCAACACAACCGTGAGAGCCATGAACATAAGGCATTGTATTTTCAAAACCAAGGCCCGCCATGATAGCTCCAAGAGGTTGACAAGCTTTTGCAGGGTTAATTGTAATAGCTTCTCTTTCTAAGTTTTTTTCTCTATACTCCCAAGACTCAGTCCACTTTTGAATCTCTTTAACTTTGTCTGGATTTGTAGAGCCATAATTTCCTTCAAACTCTTTTTTGTTTTTAAATACTTGTTGATACTCATCTTTTAAAAATAGTTTCTGTCCGTTTACAATATTTTCTACATCTTGCATATTAAGCTCCTACTTCTTCAGTTTTTTCCCATGGTGCTTTTGTATGACTCCACACTGGAGAATTTAAAGCTAAATCCATATCTTTTGCAAAAATTGCAAATGCATCATATCCATGATAAGGTCCACTATAATCCCAAGAGTGCATCTGTCTAAAAGGAAGTCCCATTTTTTGAAAAACATACTTTTCTTTAACACCACTTGCAACTAAATCTGGCTTTAATTTTTTAACAAATTGCTCTAATTCATACTCATTTACATCATCATAAATAAGAGTAGATCGTTCTAAATCTTCTTTAGTTCTTTTATAATCATCACCATGACCAAATTCATAGCCAGTACCAATAATCTCCATACCTAAGTCTTCATAAGCACCTATAACATGGCGAGGTCTAAGTCCACCAACATAAAGCATTACTTTTTTACCTTCTAGTTTTGACTTATACTTAGCGATAACTTCATCTGTCATTTTTGTATACTTAGCAATAACTCCTTCTGTTTTTGCTTGAATCTCTGGTCCAAAGAACTCAGCGATTTTTCTTAAACTCTCAGTAGTTTTACTTGGTCCAAAAAAGTTATACTCAATCCAAGGCACACCAAACTCTTGTTCCATGTGTCTACTGATATAATTCATTGAACGATAACAGTGAAGAAGATTTAACTTTGCTTTAGGTGCGATTGCTAACTCTTTATAAGTTGCATCACCACTCCATTGAGCAATAACTCTTAAACCCATCTCTTCAAGCAAAATTCTTGAACTCCATGCATCTCCACCGATGTTATAATCACCGATAATTGCTACATCATATTCTGTACTTTCAAAATCTTTTCTAGCACTAGCATCAGGCATAACTTCATCACGAATCATATCATTTGCTATATGGTGACCCAAACTTTGAGAAACACCACGAAAACCTTCACAAGAAACTGCTATAGTTGGTTTTGAACTATCAGCTTTATGTTTTTTTGTTACAGCATGAATATCATCACCAATAAGACCGATTGGGCACTCTGATTGAACAGATATACCATTGTTTAATGGAAACAGCTCATCAATCTCTTCTAATGCTTTTTTAAGTTTTTTATCTCCACCAAATACGATATCCTTTTCAGAAAAATCTGTAGAAAAGTTCATCGTTACAAAAGTGTCAATTCCAGTAGTTCCTATATAATAGTTTCTTCTTCCTGCTCGGCTATATTGCCCACAACCAATAGGACCATGAGAGATATGGATCATATCTTTAACAGGTCCCCAAACAACACCCTTACTTCCAGCGTATGCACATCCTCTTTGACTCATAGCACCAGGAACTGTTTGCTTGTTACTTCTTGTAGAATCACAAGCACCTTTTACACCCTCAGGGCTATCAACGCCTAAATGTTTTGCTCTATTTTTTGCTGCTTTTTCTGGGTATGCTTTTAATACCTCTTCAATAGCCTCTTTTTGTAAACTTTCTAATGTTTCTGGTCCCATAATTTCTCCTTTAAGAAAAAAGTAGCAATTAAGCTACTTTTACTCTATATAGATTCATGTCATCAAGTTTTTTGCATAAATCTTTAGTAACATCACCATCTGCTGTTTTTGAGATTTCAGAGATTTGGTACTTATTAGTAAAATAAACCATTTTTACATCTCCTTCTATATCTGCAGTGTTGAAATAATCAACAAATGCTTTATGAGCAAATGTACCTTCTGGTACTGTGATTGTTTCTACAATCTCACCTTTTGCAGTTTCACCAGTTAAACTTACAGTTTTACCAGCTGTATCACCTACACTTGCTTCTACTTTTTCAATTACTTTGTCAAAACTTACATCATTTCCTTCACTTGCTGGGAAGTGGTATCCACATATAAACATATTATTCTCCTGTATATTTTTCATTTTAATAACGCAAAATGAACAAAACTAGCGAAAGCGATTTCCCAAAGGGGAAAGTTTCTCTGAAAGTCCATTTTTGCTACGCTAACGCTAAGTTTCCTCAGCGGAAGGCTCATGGCACTAGTGCCATTAACACTTCAAACTATTGTTAAGCCTCTTCAGCTCTTTTACCAATTGCATCTTCTTCTACTTCTTCTTCAAGACCAAATTCCATAAGTAGATTTTCAAGATCATCCATCTCTAGTGGAGCTGGAATAACTTTTAAGTCATTTGCAATAATTTTTCTAGCTAACTCTTTATACTCTAAAGCTTGCTCAGACTTTGGTGAAAACTCAACAACTGTCATTCTTCTTAACTCTGCTCTTTGAACATGGTTTGAACGAGGAACAAAATGAATCATTTGAGTTCCAATTTGAGTTGCAAGGTTTTTAGCCAAATCATACTCTCTATCAGTCATACGAGCATTACAGATAAGACCAGCTAGTCTAACTCCACCAGTATTTGCATACTTTAAGATACCTTTTGAAATATTATTTGCAGCGTACATTGCCATCATCTCACCAGACATAACGATATAGATCTCTTGTGCTTTACCTTCACGAATTGGCATTGCAAATCCACCACAAACAACATCCCCAAGAACATCATATGAAACAAAGTCTAACTCATCATCATAAGCACCCTCTTCTTCAAGAAAGTTAATAGCAGTAATAACACCACGACCAGCACAACCAACTCCAGGCTCTGGACCACCAGATTCTGTACACATAATATAGCCATCACTAAACTCAGTATCATCTGGATTAAATTCACCTGCTCCTGGTTTACATACATCTTCAAGTTCTAAATCTTCAACTGTTCCAGCTTCACTTGCAAGTTGCATAATTGTATTTTGTGCTTTTTCATGTAATATAAGTCTTGTTGAATCTGCTTTTGGATCACATCCAACAATTAAAATCTTTTGTCCATAGTAGTGACACATAGCCGCCAATGTATTTTGTGAAGTCGTTGACTTTCCAATACCACCCTTGCCATAAAATGCAATTTGTCTTAATTCTGACATATTAACTCCCTTAATAATTTTTTTATTCATAAACTAACATTACATATAGTGTTCCATAGAGAATTATTTATATAAATAATTTTTTAAAGTCCGTATTTTTGGGAGTTAAAAGATGTTGAGTTATTTTTAAATATTTACATGTAAAGAGTTATAAAGAGAAACAATTTTGGAAATTGACTTTCAAAATTGTTTTTTTGTGAAAAAATTACACTTATTTCTTGAATGGGTGTCTAGATACTTTATCGATAACTATTTATTTTCATAAAAGTTAACACAGTTTCTTCCTTTGTTTTTCGACATATAAAGCGCTTTATCTGCTCTTGTCATTACACTTGAACAAGTTTCTTGAGATTCATATATGCTAACACCTAAACTAATCGTCAAGTGCCCAACTAAAGGAAATTCAAAATTTTCAACTTTTGTTCTTAAGTGTTGAGCAAAAGTCATGATTGATTCTTTGTTTATAGTAGGAACTATAATCAAAAACTCTTCTCCTCCCCATCTTCCAAGAGTATCTGTTTTTCTAGTAAAAGATAGCAAAATTGAACTAAGCGACTTCAATATTTCATCACCTATGTGATGTCCATAGGTATCATTAATATGTTTAAAGTGATCTATATCTATAAAAATTAAACCAAAATTATTTTGATATCTATCTGCTAATTCTTTGTGTGCAATTAAAACTTCATCTAGTTTATATCTATTATATAAATTTGTTAATCTGTCTGTTACAGCAAGCATTTCATTTTGCTTTGAAAGTTTACTTAATGCTTCATTTTTTTGAACTATAACTGTATTGATTTTTTTCATCTCACGGTACCTCCAAAATGCAATAATAGAGATGATACCAAAGACAAATAAAATTTTATATACTAATGCATAGTCAGTTTTTTCTTCAAATCTGATAGCAAACCATTTGCTTTGAATTCTTTGAATTTTTTCACTTGGTACACTTTGTATAATTTTTTGCATAATAGATTTTAAAATAGGCTCTCTTTTACTTGAAGCTACACTCAAGCTCCATTGCTGGTCAAGTTTTCCTGCAATTTTTACATCAGTTATACCCTCTTTTTGCAATGTATATGCTGCTGGGCCTAAAGCATCAACATGCCCATACACCTTGTTCTTACGAATATAATCAATACCTTGTTTAATATTATCTACCTCAATAATTTCTACTTGAGGATAGTCTTTTTTTAAAATTTCTATATGGGCATACCCTTTGACCATAGAGACTTTTTTACCATACAATTCCTTGATGCTATTGATAAAAATTTTGTCATGATTTGTTAGTATAACAAATGGAAAATCAATATAAGGAGTAGTAAAATCGAGGTACTTACTGCGTTGTTGTGTTTTCATCGCCAAAGATAAAATATCACACTTTCCTTCTTGGGCAAACTTCAAACTTTGAGCCCAGTCTTTTGTTTTGATTATTTCAAAAGAAATACCGCTTTTCTCTTGTGCTATTTTTAATGTCTCAGCTGATATTCCTATATACTTTCCTTGTTTATTAAAAGCTTCAAAAGGTAACCAGTTAGGATCAATACACATTTTTATCTTACCCTTAAATGCTAAATATGCTTTTTCTTCTTTTGTAAAATTTAAAGCTGGTGTTTGTTTTGTTGGTAAAACAGAAGGATCATAATAGAGTGTGAGTTTAGCCAAAACAATTTTATCATAATCCTTTTTTTCAATTATATCCATGGTGATACTTGGAAGTAATTTAAAGTTTTTAGGAAGCTTTTCGTTTCGAATAATGAAGCTATTATCTCCCTTATATGATGTAATAAGATTTTCTTTCATATCATAATCGTAAATCACAATTGCTTTAATATAAGGTGTATGCATATCGATATCGATTTTTTCATACAATTCGTCTATCGCATAATTTAAAATAAACACTTTAGAACTTTGTGCAATTTGTTCTGCTTTATTTGCAATCAATTCATTTGCATTTGCAAAAGCAAAAAACAAAATAATACTTGCATAGCAAGTTATGAAAAGACGAAGCATATGTAACTTTACCTATACTTCTTTAAGATTTTTTCATAAGTGCCATCTTTTTTAATCTTATCTAAGGCATCTTGCCATTTTTTGATAACCGATTGGGGAGTCTCTTTATTAAATGCTATATATAATTGCGATTCCATTATGGGCTCTTGCATCTTTACAGGTACAATTTTATTTTGAAGATTCTTTTTCTTTAACTCATAAAGAAAAGAATAGTACTCTGTAGGGTAAAGATCTGTTTTACTTTCAAGAACTTTTTTAAGGCTATAATTTGCTAATTTATTTACATATAGATTCTTAAATCCTAGCTCTACTAATTTTTGATGTGCAATATTATCTACTGCCACCGCAATAGATTTGACTTTTTTAGCGTCTTCTAAAGATCTTATGTCAAGATCCTTTCTATTGACATTTTTGAAAAACAGAAGTTTCATAGATGATATAGGTCCAACCCATTTGAAAAGTTTTTCTCTTTTTTTCGATTTTGTTGTTAAAAAAAGTGCATATCCAGTTTTTTTAAGTGTTAAATTATATCCTCTAGACCAAGGGTACACCTTTATCTTTTGTTCATTCCCTATGCGTTTTTGTATCTCTTTAACTAAGTCTACACTAATGCCTTCTAATCCTTGTTCTGTTTCCATTTGATAAGGCATCCAAGGTTCTGTTAAAGGCTGTATAACATCTTTAGCATGAAGTGAAAATACAAAAATGATTGTTAACAATATTATCTTCATTATCCAAATCCTTGCGTATAAATTTTTCATACTAACATATCATATATTAGTTATTTATTAACCACACATATAGCCCAATAGAGGTCTGAAGTTAAAATGAAGGTTTGCATAGATTGTTAATATTTCAATAATTTACCTGTAAAGGTTTTGAAAAGAACTTATCTTGTTTCTTCCTGCTTTTTTAGAGTTGTACATAGCAATATCCGCTTCTTTGAGTAGAGCTGCTTGATCTTTACTAGTTTTCCCTGAAAAAATACTATAACCTATACTAGCTCCTAACAAATAATTTCCAAATGAAAGAGAATAAGGTTCATTGAGTCTTGAGTGAATTTTTTTACAAATATCATGTGCAAGCATATTTGCAGTTTTTTCATCTTCTATAGATCCTAAATTTTCAAGTAAAACGATAAACTCATCACCACCTAATCTTGCAACAGTGTCACTTTTTCTTGTTGCATCTAAAAGTCTATTGGCTGTTTGAATTAAAATCATATCTCCAGAGTCATGGCCATATGTATCATTAAGCTCTTTAAAATTATCCAAATCAATAAAAACTACTGCACAAAAATGGTTTTCTTTTTTGCTTGTATTGATTACTTTATCTAAAGATTTTTCTAAAAGTCTTCTATTTGCAAGTCTAGTGAGTGGGTCATAATAAGCTAACTCATTGATATGTTTTTGTGCCATTTTATGAGTAGTAATATCATTAAAATTAGCGAGATAATGCGTTATAATATTTTTTTCATTACGAATTGCTGTTATAGTTAAAAACTCTGCATACAATTCTCCATTTTTTCGTTTATTCCAAACTTCAGCTCTATAAAAACCCTCTTTTTTAAGGCTCTGCCACATCTGTTTATAAAAATCTTCATTATGCTCGCCTGAAGCAAATATACGAGGTGTTTTCCCTAAAACTTCATCTTCACTATAGCCTGTTATTTGGGTAAATGCCTCATTGACTTTAATAATTTTTTCATCTATATCTGTAATGAGGATAGCTTCTTGCGTTTCAAAAGCAACAGCATTTAAATGTAAATGCTCAGCTTTTTTTTGCTTATCTATGTTGATATAAACTCCTGTAAGTAAATGAGGTTCATTACTTTGCGTGTACTCAATTACTTTTCCCCTGACTTGAATCCAAACCCAATTACCATAAGCTGCATGCATTCTCCTCTCTAGTAAGAATTCTCCACTAGATGCTATTTGCTCTTTTATGGTTTTAAGCATATTTTCAGATTCTTCAGGATGAGTAAGTTCACGAATTTTTTCTAATGTTGGATGAAATGCATTTGGTTTATATCCTAGTGTAAGATAACACTGTGTGTCCCATGTTATTTCATCAGTTATAAAATTCCACTTCCAAAGCCCAGTTTGTGTAGCTTCCATAGCTATACGAAACTGCTTTTCATAAGAAAGTTGATCTCTTTGGCGTACTAATTCACGATAATATTTGAAAAAAAGCAAGAACCCTAAGCTACCACAAAGTCCTATCAAACTTCCACTTAGCCATAATACTTTATTTCTCTCATTATCCCAATATCCTAGTGCTTGTTTTTCATCTAATACAACTTGTACTACAAAAGGTAAAGAGACAGACTCTTTAATACTCTCTATAAGCTTATGTTCACCTTTTTTCATATGATCAAAAAAATTATGCTCAGATCTTGATTGATTGTGTGTTTTTGTATAATGAGAACTTCCTACATGTAAAGTTCTATCCGTACTTAGAAGTAAAATTGCATCACTCCTGTAAAAGTTTAAACTTCCAACATTAAAAGGAAGTATATTTAAATAATTATTTAAAAGATAATCTGTATTGATATTAACTATTATATAATAAGCTTTCATATGAAAGTAAATCTTTTTAAGAATAGGTAAAAAGTGTATTGCATCAAGAGTTATAGGTGTTGCAGTTGAGCTTTCTTTTGCATTAGAAAAATCTCTACCTTCCCATGGTCTACCTATTTGCAATATTGCAGTATCTTCAAAAGGCTTTGGGAAAAACCCATCAAATGCAATATGTACCCCGATATTATTTTTTGATGAACTTGCTATAATTTTGCTTCTAGTATTTAATAGTGAGATTGACCTTATGTATGGAGCATTTTGTAATACATTATTAAAAATAGAATTTAACTCCTTTTGACTAGTCCTTCCATCACTCAAAAATGGAATTTTCTCCATAATTTGCTCTGTTTGATGTAATAGTGCAGAAAAATTTTCTTCAAATGTATTTGAATGCAAACTTGCAATATGTCTTTTTGTTTGTATAGCTTCTTGGCGTAAGCTAGAGATTGCTATTGATATTGTTGTAATAGTTAAAGCTACTAATACTATCCCAAAAAGAAAAACCCATTTAATGCTTCCTTTATGAGAAAGTATCTTTTTCATCTATTTATCCAATACTATTGGCTCTAACTCATATTTTTGTGCTATTTTTAAAAGCCTACCATCTTTTTTTATCTCTTGAATAAACTGTTCTGTTCTTTTTAAAAAAGCACTTTCATGTTTTGCTATTGCCCAGCCATATGGTGTCATATGAAAAGGTTTTGGAGGTTTTATCATTTTTGGCCAATCATACTGTTTTATCATACGCATTCCAAAAGGATAATCTGTCATAAAAACATCTGCACGACCTGATTGTACTTCTTGTTCTCTTGCATGCATCGAATCAAGCACTAAAAGAGTTGCATTCTTAAGGCGTGTCTTCATTACATCTACATGATAAGTCCCCTTAGCAACAGCTACAATTACACCATTTTTATCTATATCTCTCCAATTTTTGATTCTATTATTCGTTTTTGAAGCAATAGCAAATATATCACTTGAAAGATGTGGAGAAGTTAAACTAAGGTACTCTTTTCTTTTTTCTGTTTGTCCTATAGCAAACATCGCTATGTCACAATAATGAGTACTAACATCTTTTATAAGATTTGCAAATGAACTTTTAACAAACTCTAAATTTACATGTAAATCTTTTGCAAACTCTTTTGCCAAATCCACATCAATGCCTGTAAGCATTTGCGTACGCTTATCTATATAAGATATCCCATAGTATTCAGGCCATATACAAACTCGAATTTTTTTTGTTTGCACTATGGAATTAAGTATGTCTGCTTGCATGTTTACAAGAAGAATGAAAAGTAATAGTAATTTTTTCATAATAACTTCTTTTTACATATTTTATATAAACTATAGCATAATTAAATTTATTCTTAAATTAAGTCTATTAAAAATAATATTTATGTTTTATTTAATCAAAATATATTTTTAATCTTTACATGTAAAGCACTTATAGAAAAACAAATTTGCAAAAATACTTTGCAAATTTGTTTTTAATAGTTTTCTAAATTTTTTCTAAAGTATTCTTAACACTTTGAAGCATTTCTTTACGCTTTTCATCATCTACAGAAGGAACTTCACCGAAAAAAACATGTTCTTTTACCTCTGCTCCTACAAAACCAAAGATACCAACATCAGATGTGTTTTTAAATGCTTCAGTCATTCCTACTGAATCATAATAAGCATTTGGAGCACCATGAGTACTAAATAATAAAGCTTTTTTACCACTCAGCAACCCTTCTATATTTCCGTCTTGTCCGTACTTGTATGCAAATCCATAAGTAAAAATACGGTCAAAATATCCCTTTAAAATAGCAGGCATACTTGTCCACCAAATTGGATATATAACAATAATGACATCTGCATCAGTTATATAACCCTGTTCTGTTGCTATATCTTGAGGTATATTTCCTGAGCTTATCTCTTTCATATCATTAGCACTTAACACTGGGTCAAATCTAAGAGCATATAAATCTCTTACCACTACACTATCACCTTTTGCTTCAAGTGTTTTGATAGTTGTTTCTAAAATGGCATGGTTAAAGCTATCCTCTTTTGGATGAGCATATACTATAAGATGTTTCATTATGTTTCCTTTTGTTGTTAGATATCTAACTAATGGCAAGAAAGATTACATGTAAATAAATTTTTCTTGCCATGTAAGATTCGTAATTTACTTTTATTGGCTAATTAGCATATATTCTACATCTATAATTGTAGCAGTTCTCAAGCAATCCTTGACAACTAAATTTCTATCAACTTTATCTTCTTCGACCATGTACGAGAATAATTAAGTATTAAATCTAACAATCCTTTAGCTTCATAAAGTTCAATCTCACTTTGTGAAATAGTACTCTGTAGCAGTGATATCGTCTCGTTTAACTCTTAAAGCTCTTTTTGCTCTAGCCCTTTTTACTCTAA
>Ga0193956_1001169_pt1 | contig 10726 bp, 7 predicted proteins | sample BB_7_MG_FD_140358 | JGI IMG/M metagenome (GOLD analysis project Ga0193956, IMG submission 140358) | Microbial mat bacterial communities from the Broadkill River, Lewes, Delaware, United States - BB_7_MG | ecosystem: Environmental > Aquatic > Freshwater > River > Microbial mats | place: USA...
GATGCTCCTTGAGCAGGAATCGTTCGACGTGTTCACACTACGCACCCTTCACTAATCTGTAACAATACTACCATCACTTTATGCCATTACAAGGGGCAGTACTCCTCAAGGTGTCGCTCAATCAATTAATTCAATCCCAAGTCCGTCTAACAAACAAACAGCCTCAAGGCGACAAAACTTCGCCTGATTAATCACATTATTATTTACATCGATGGAATAGTTTACTGAACCATTAAAATTTGCCCGCGTCAGCACAGTATTATTAAAGAGGCTAGTCAATAAATCCGTGTCTGAGAAATCAGCATCGGTAAGGTCAGCTCCTCTAAAGTCAACATCGTGTGCATGACAATTGACAAGATGACACCGTGCAAACGGTAAACCGTAAAACGAAGAGGAGTCGATGACACAGTGTCTAAATGATATGGGGGAGCCCAACGCGAATTTTGGCCATTGACCTTGAGTCCAGTCCACGCCAACAATTTTACACCCATCAAACGTCACATCGGAGAATCGGCTATAACCAACTTTCATCACGCTTAAATTACAGTTGTCAAAATGGCAATCACGAAAGTTACAACGGCTAAACACGCTTTCACTCAAGTCACAGGCAGAAAAAGTACAGTTATCAAAGAGCACGGCACTAAATTCAATATTTGACAAACAAAGATCGTTAAACTCCTGATCATAATGCTCGGAACCGACTGACGTTAGTTCAGGTATTGACGTATCCATGTGTCTCCTTTTAAGACAATAAATCCACTTCGCCCCCTAAGCAAAACGATCAAAATCAATCAATAACGCCGTTGGGATAAAGGTATCTAACTCTGTCTGACTACGCCCTGTCAATTGTTGACTAAACTGGCTCAACAACTCGACCTCGCGCTGAAAAAACTGATCAAAATCAGCACGCAATTCAACGAGGGATAAGGGATCACAGTTTTGAAAATTAAGGGTGCAATAGCTATCACAAAGTACATCACCCTGCATACCAATTTGCGGCAATCCATGCAACCGACAGGTTAGCGGTCGATGCTCATAAACCATGCACCGTCCATCATCACCCAATAAGGGGCATGGGGTTAGGTCGTTCTCAGGCATATGAAGCCATTGGTCATGTGGCAACCGATTGAGAATAAAGGGGGGAGTAAATTCTGGCCACTGTAGCTGTAGTTGCTGAAGACGCTCATTGACACGCCTCTTTACTTCATTCTGAAGGGTAACTGATAAGCGAGAGAATCCACGTTGCAGCAACGCGGCATCGAGCAGTGTGATATCAAACAAGCCACGACAGCAACTCGAACAACCCTCACGGCACGCGATACTCGTGCTACACAGGCGCATGGAATCACTAAACCACGAATCTACCTGTTCAAATAGTTGCAGGTATTGGTCAACGCATTCAAATTTCATTTGGGGAATTTTACTCAAGTAAGAGGGGTTAACAAAAGAGAAGAAGTGAATTCGAAACGGAAACGGGATAGGTCCCTATTTAAGAATGAGATACTCGGTTATTCCGGCGAGACTTTTCGGCTTGCTAAAAAGATAACCCTGGCCGTAACGACAGCCATGGGAATGGAGAAAGTGGCGCTGTTCTTCATCTTCAATCCCTTCAGCGATAACATTGAGATTCATATTTCGGGCTAAGTCAATAATGGTCGTGGCAATCGCGGCATCATTCGGATCGGTGACAACATCACGAACAAAGGACTTATCTATTTTCAACGTGTCGATAGGAAATTTCTTCAAATAGGCCAACGATGAATACCCTGTACCAAAGTCATCGATAGAGAGCTGAACACCAAGATCGTGTAATTGGGACATGGTTTCAATAGCGCTCTCTACGTCATTCATCAAAACACTTTCAGTAATTTCTAAATCAAGATAACGCGGATCAAGGCCTGTTTCCGTTAACACTTCGGCAACCATTGATACCATGTTTTGTTGATTAAATTGACGCGCCGACATATTGACTGACATTTGGATCGGCAGGTATCCCTGTTCTTGCCATTGTTGACATTGTGAACACGCACTACGTAAGACCCACTCACCGATGGAAACAATAAGGCCCGTTTCTTCTGCAAGGGGGATAAAATCGGCTGGTGAGATCATCCCTTGCTCAGGATGGAGCCAGCGCACTAACGCCTCAACGCCCACAACGCATCCCGTTTCAAGATCGACCTGTGGCTGATAATGAATAACCAATCGATCTTGGTCTACGGCTTGGCGTAATGCGCCCTCAAGTCGCAACAACTCACTGGCACGTTCATTAACACCGGGAGTATAGAAGCGGTAATTATCGCGGCCCAACTCTTTGGCTTGGTGCATAGCCGAATCTGCCCCCTTGAGTAAGGAGACAACAGTTCTACCGTCTTGCGGATACATGCTAATACCGATACTCACCGTCAAAAACAATTTATAGTCATCAACTTCAATGACTTTATCAAGAGCGCGATGAATCTCTTCTGCGACCAAAATAACGTTTTCGACATTTGCAATCTGGTCAAGAACAATACCAAACTCGTCACCACTAATACGGGCAACGGTATCAACATCGCGCGCGCAAAGCTTTAATCGTCGTGCAACTTCGCAGAGCAATTGATCACCAAATTCATGGCCTAAGGAGTCATTTATTTTCTTAAAACGGTCGAGATCAAGAAATAAAACAGCCACCTGTGTTTTAGCCATGCGCGCCATGGAGATTGCGTGCTGCAAGCGATCACGGAAAAGTTGTCGATTGGGCAACTCAGTTAACACATCGTGATAGGCTAAATATTCGAGATGACTTTCATTCTCTCGCAATTGGTCTTCTGACTTCTCACGTTCGATCTCTGCACTCACACGTGCAGCCATGATCGCCAAAACGTCTTTAGCTCGCCCCATACTTTTAATCGGTGTACGCGACAGCACACTCAAAACACCGAGTATCGTGCCATCATGGCTACGAACAGGAGCCCCTACGTAACCTTCGGCCTGCAAATCACGGACAATACAACTGTTAGGAAAATGACCAAGTAGGCCTTCAGAGAAAAGGCAAAAACCATCGTTAACCACCTTTTCACAGGGTGTGTTGCTAAGAGGAAAAGTGTACTCAGGGAGCAACTGACCATCGCGCAAGGTTGCTAGGGAAAGAACTTTACCGTCATCGTAGAGACGACCAACAATCGCGCAATCGGCATCGAACCACTGACATAATTGTTCAGCCACGCGGTTATAACATTCAACCCCAGTATGCCCAATAGTGCTCTCAACGAGGCTCTGCATCGCAGTTTCAATTTGCTTAAGGGACGTAATATCCTGAACCGTACCAACAAGGCCCACCATGTCACCTTGGCGATCAAAAAGGGGGGCTTTATTAAATAAAACATCTAATGAGCGCCCATCAGGACAAACAATTTGGTTTTCGTAGGTACGGCCTTGTTGCGTAGCAACAACTTTTTTATCCTCTCGAAGACCAATATCCGAACGTTGCTCAGGTAAGATTTCTTGAACTGTTTGGCCTAAGATCTCTTGCCGAGATAAACCAACAATGTTTTCATAACTTTTGTTGCAGCCAAGATTGCGTCCATTATTATCCTTATAAAAAATAGGATTAGGGATCGCATCAAGCAGACTCTGCAAAAAGTGAAGTTCATCTTGGCGTTTTTTTTCGAGGGTAAGGCGTTCAAGCTCAGCAGAAGCACGCAACGCAAACATATGCAACGCTGTTTCAATTAGAGCTAAATTATGCAGTGGCTTACGACTAAAGACAGCTAAAGGTCCCAGCACTGTCCCTGTCGAATCGATGAGGGGCACACCGACATAACTCTCAACATCAAGTTCTATTGCGAGATGATCTAAGGGAAAAAGCTCAAGGACACTGTGAGGATAACGCTGATAGCCGTTTTTAACGACCACTTCACAGGGAGTATTTTTCAGTTCAAATTCTAAATTATCAATGGTTTCACCGTCAGCATAGACAGCGACGGTACTGACAACTTCACGCGCTTTAGTCTTAAATTGACCGATAAAAGCGTAATCTGCCCCAGCAACCCGAGCTAACTTGGTAACAAGAGCAGCAAAAAATTCATTACCGACCAATTCCATTAAATCATCACAGAGGTCACGTAGTATTTTTTCGTTATTCCCTGTGTATATCTCTACAGACATCGACTAAACTCTCAATCAACAACAGCCCCAAAACACAATCAAATACAAACATTCAATGTTAAAACACTAACACTTATTGCTGAACAGTGCGAACACAAACGACATCGTTATAATTGTGAACTTCCATCGGTGCGGATTGATCACTCAGAAAAGACAACGCCCAATAACGTCGAGTATCTCCGTCATAAGGCGTAGATGTCCAGTAAATAGCTCTCCCGACACGAGCGGCATTATTTCTTCGCCCATCCGAAATATCTAACAACCCTTCTAGTTCAGCCAATGTTGGTAGACGCCAGTCGAAGTGGTTATCTAGCTCTAGCTGCTGACAATATTTTTTAGCATCCTTGTGCCAGAAACGTCGGTCATATGTCTTGATTCTCCAGAACTCAACCTCACGCTGCTCCCACTGAACAACTGGTGTGCTTGCTGCGTGAGTCGGCACATAGAAAAAAAACAAACTGGCACAGATCGCAAGGAGAAGAGATCCCCCAACAAAGTAAGTTATGATTCTTTTATTCTTCATCAAACCACTGTTATGCATCTTGTTGCCTTTGTCAAAGATATGGTAGGCTCTGACTTGTTCAATGCAACAACATTGCCACCACTAACATTTTTTTAACATTAACCCCCTTAATGGCGACAAATTTCATATGAACAAACCTCTGGACGACCTCAAAAAACTTCCTTCTATCGACAGCCTTCTACAGCAACCAGAACTTACAGCAATTGATGCACCACATTGCTTAAAAGTGGAAGCCGCCCAAGAAGCGGTTGATGCGTGTCGGAAGCATATTTTACAGGGAACCTCACCCCAAGGGGATATGATTGACTCCATTATTACTGATACGCATTTGCGCGTAAGCAAAAAAGTACAGCCCTCTTTACGCGAAGTGATTAACGCAACAGGAACTCTGCTTCACACCAACCTTGGCCGCGCGCCACTAAGTGAAGCATCCCTACAAGCGATGAACACCATCGCCCAATCGTATTCAAACTTAGAACTAAATCTTGAAACAGGTAAGCGTGGCCACCGTTATAGCCACATAGATTCTCTGCTCTGTCGCCTGACTGGAGCTGAAGCAGCAGCAGTCGTCAATAACAACGCTGGCGCTGTTTTGCTTGCCCTGACAGCATTGGCGCAAGGCGATGAAGCCATTGTTTCCCGTGGTGAGCTCGTTGAGATTGGCGGAGCCTTTCGCGTTCCCGATGTCATGGAAGCGGGCGGAGTAATTTTACGTGAAGTTGGCACCACAAACAAAACCCACTTGCGTGATTACGAAAAAGCCATCAACGAAAAAACGGGTCTATTGCTTAAAATTCACACAAGTAATTACCGCATCGTTGGCTTTACTGATTCCGTACCAGCTGCCAAGATGGTCGAACTAGGCAAAAAACATGAAGTAGCTGTCATGGAAGACCTTGGCAGCGGAATGCTTTTTGACCTGTCCCCTTTTGGCTTACCTAAAGAACCCACAGTTAAAGAAGGGGTTGCTGCTGGAATTGACGTATTAACCTTTAGTGGTGATAAACTTCTCGGAGGCCCGCAAGCGGGACTTATTGTCGGCAAAAAATGGGCAATTGACAAAATCCGTAACCACCCACTTGCCCGCGCTCTACGTATCGACAAACTCACCCTTGCCGCTCTTGAAACAACATTGAGTCATTATCTTGATGAGCAGCAAGCAATTGATGAGATCCCAGTGTTACGGATGCTCAACATGTCAGCGGAATGCCTTGAACAGCGCAGTCATTCTTTTAAGCAGCGGTTACACCAACAGACAAAAGAGATATGTACCCTTGAGGTTATCCGTGAAGACTCTTGTGTTGGTGGCGGTGCGTTGCCTATCACAAACCTTCCCGGTGCTGCAATCGCGTTATCACCGTTGACAATGACCCCTGATCAACTAACGAACTTCTTGCGTTGTGATGAACACGCCGTCGTAGCAAGGATTCAAGATGATCGAGTTATTATCAATCTTCGTACAGTGCTCGAAAGTCAGGAAGATACCTTGATCAACACGCTAGTTCGCAGTCTTCAACAGAAAAGTCATTAGCATGTCAAAAACTCAAATAAAAAATATTATTATTGGCACCGCAGGTCATGTTGATCACGGTAAAACAGCCTTGATTCAGGCCCTAACAGGTGCAAAAACGGATCGATTAAAAGAGGAACAACAACGTGGGATCTCAATTGATCTTGGCTTTGCATCGTTTGAATTACCTAACGGTGATCAGGCCGGTGTTATCGATGTTCCCGGTCACGAAAAATTTATCAATAATATGCTTGCTGGCGTCGGAGGAATTGACCTAGTTCTCCTAGTGGTCGATTGCATGGAGGGGGTGATGCCGCAAACACACGAGCATCTTCAAATCCTTAATCTGCTACAGATTCCACGCGGTATTGTGGTGATGACCAAAGCTGATCTTGCTGATGAAGAGTGGGCTGATGTTGTCGAAGAGGAGATTCGCGAAGAGGTTGCCACCACATTTTTGAAAAATGCCCCGTTTTGCCGTGTGTCATCAATCACCGGTCAGGGGATTCCCGAACTCATCCAAACAATTGTTGATGTGAGTAGCCAAATCCCTCAACGCGATTCAGATGGTCCAATGCGCTTACCCATTGATCGTCATTTTTCGGTAGCGGGCTTTGGTACCGTTGTCACCGGTACGCTCCTTACAGGGAGTGCCCACGTTGGTGACACCGTTGAAGTACTCCCCCCCGGTGAAAAAGTGCGTATTCGTGACATCCAAGTTCACGGTGAAAAGCATGAAACGGCCTATTGCGGTCAACGTGTCGCCCTCAATCTAGCAGGACTAGAGCGCAGCGTATTACAACGTGGCAGCGTTATTGGCACCCCTGCAATCTTTGAGCAAACCAATCGTATTGATGCGCGACTCACCCTTCTGCCTGATGCCCCACGAACGATAAAATTTCGCGATCCCGTCCACTTTTACCTCGGCACGGCACGAGTGGTTGGCCTTATTGCCCTACTTGATCGCGACCAAATGGAACCAGGAGAAACGGCCTTAGTCCAGATACACCTTGACCGCCCCCTTGTCGCTCATCGTCAGGACCGTTTTATTATCCGCTCATACTCTCCAATGTTTACCATTGGTGGTGGTGTGGTTGTTGACCCCGCGCCAGTAAAACACAAACGTTTTCGCGACGAAGTCATTAAGCAACTTGAAGAACTCGAGTCTGGTGAGAGTTCTTTTTTACTGCAAAAGCTCAGTGAACTCCAATGCGCCCGTGTTAAAGATTTAGAACAACTATCGGGGATGGGCCGTGAGAAAATCACCATCAACCTCAAAGCGCTAGAAAAGCAAAAACAAGTATGTTTATTAGCCGACCAGTGGCTACCGACAGTGCTCGTTCGTAGCTTCAGTGAGCGGATGGTGGAGAATGTTAAACAATTTCATCTACAAAACCCCTTACTGCCAGGGATGCCCCACGCCACGTTAAAAGCGAAACTCTCAAAACGCTTAAGCGGTAAAGCCTTTGACCAGCTCCTCGAAAAGACAGCACTACAGCGAGCAGGTGAATGGGTGCAGACCGAGGGTTTCATCCCAAAGCCTTCAGCAGATCAGCAACAAATTCTCGACAAAATCGAAGCGAGCTATCTTGAGGCAGGGGTGGTCGCAAAAGGGCGTCGTGAAATGATTGATCCATTTGGACTCGATGAGGATATCGTCGAAGATTATCTCGGTTATTTGTTCTTTAACAATATTTTGATCAAACTCAACGATGAAACATTTTTTCATCGCACATGTTATCTACATGCACTACAGCAACTTATTGATCACTTTTCGACACAACAAAGCCTTACTCTAGCCCAATATCGAGATTTAATTGGCAGTGCACGTAAACCAGTACAAGCAGTACTGGAATATTTTGATATACAAAAATATACCATGCGTAAAGGTGATGCTCGTGAAGCGTGGAAACTTCCTAGTTCAGCACAGGATATCGCCCTTTAACGCAAACAATCACCAGAAATCTTAAAGGAATTAATCAGTGAGTACTGAAAAAACAAGCCTAACTCAACTTGCACGCAGTGCTGGCTGAGCGGCCAAACTAGGTCCTGAGACCTTGGCACAGGTACTGTGTCAACTACCACAAAATGATGACCCAAACCTGCTATCACGCAATATCCCTTGCGCCGATGCAGGTATCTATCAAATCAGCCCTGAATTGGTACTGCTTCAGTCAATTGACTTTTTCACCCCAGTTGTTGATGACCCGTATCTTTTTGGTGCTATTGCTGCGTCGAATGCCCTGTCAGACGTTTATGCCATGGGAGGTAAACCGATCACAGCCATGAACATGGTTGGTTTCCCGAACTGTTTAGATATCGACATCCTGACACAAATATTATGTGGCAGCACTGACAAGGTTCACGAAGCAGGTGCCACCGTTGTCGGAGGTCATTCGATTGAAGATGAGGAACCAAAATTTGGCCTTGCTATCACAGGAACAGCGCATCCAGAACAAATGATCACCACCCTTGGCTGTCAAGCTGGCGACCTTCTTGTGTTAACAAAACCACTTGGTACTGGGCTGCTCACCACAGCTTTAAAAGCTAAAGTTCTTAGCGAACAGCAAATTGAGGTTGCCCTAAAAGGGATGGAGCGGCTTAACCGCTATGCCTCTGAAGCGATGCTAAAAATTGGCGTTTCCGCCTGTACTGACATTACCGGTTTTGGTTTGATCGGTCACGCGCTTGAGATGGCAGAAGCGAGCCAAGTGCGCCTGACTATTCACGGTGAGAGCCTACCCGACTATCCTCACGCCATCGACATGGCCGAGAACGGTCTCGTTCCCGAAGGACGTTTTCGTAATCATCGCCATTACATGCCACGTGTTACAGGTGAAGAGGGGCAAGATCAACATATTATTGATCTGCTGTGTGATCCGCAAACATCGGGTGGATTACTTATTTCGGTTCCCGCTCAACGATTGGATCAACTGCTTGCAGCGTTAAACGTTGCTGGTGATCAAGCTTTCATTATTGGTGAAGTTGATTCTGGCCCTGCCGGAACCATGCAACTTATTTAGTGCGTTAGTGTCCCATTAAGTTCAAATAAAAAGAGCTACACCCTGTTATCAAGGTGTGGCTCTTTTTTCTTCAACATGTTCCGACGACTAAAACTCCTCTGCCGACCACATCGATTCATCAAAACGTATCGATTTATTTCGCCCAGTATCTTTAGCATTATACAGCGCGACATCGGCATACTTAATCGCCTGCCAAAAGCCATCTGAATCAATAGGAAACTCACTGACACCAATACTAATGGTTTTTTTGACCTTTTCTGCACCAACAATGAACACTTTATCTTCGATATTTTGACGAATTTTATCAGCAACAGGCAAAGCATCGCCTCGATCAATATCGGTAATAATAACCAAAAATTCTTCGCCACCAAAACGGACAACCACATCCGATTCACGAACACTGTCGCTAATGATCTTCGATGTGCCTTTCAAAATTTCATCGCCGGCATCATGACCATACTGGTCATTGACTTGCTTGAAGAAATCAATATCACACATTAGCAATCCAATCCCTTTTTTGCGCCGCAAACTACCGGCGATAAGATGGCTTGCTTGGTCCTGCAAGAAGCGACGGTTAAATAGTCCCGTCATCGGATCACGAAGTGACGACTCGCGCAAAGTATTCATTAACCGCTTCGCTTCAAGAACGGATAATGATTGTTTAATATAGGCTTCAGCTTTGGCAATCTTACGCTCAACCTCATTGCGAGTGAGAGCAAACTCACCGACCTTATCAAAAACAAACTGGACAACACCACCCGCATGACCACCAATAATCATCGGCACACACACATGAACTTTCGTTTGATCATCAATAAACTGCTTACATACCCGATCATAGGCAATGGATGAGATAGGATGACCGGTCTTTACAGCTCGACACAGATCACATGAAGAGAGGATATCCACATGGCAGCAAAGCTCTTTTTCGGACAGTGCAATGGGATAGACCGCCTGCATTGTTTTATAGTCGCTACTGACTTCATAGATACAATACTGATCAATACCAACATTGCTCGCAAAAGCGTCACCCATGCGAGAGTACACATCCTCTAAGGTTGCATCCTCCTCAATGACGCTTTTAAAAACGGTCATTCCATGCACGGTGTCCATGAGATCATTAAACTCTTGCGACATTTCGCCAATTTCGTCTTCAGAGCGAATCTCAATCTTATCGGTTAAATCAACGTGTCCTGTCGCTAAAGTATGAATTTTGGCAATCATTGATGACACAGGTAGCACAATCGAATCGGAGATCCAAAAGGTAAACACAGCAAGGAGACCACTGGCCAGAGTCAATACCGTTAAAATCATCCAAAAAGCATAGCTAGTCGTCGTGGTAATACTGGTGGAGTACTGATTTGTTTGCGTTGATATCGATTCCAAAAACTCAACAGAAGCACTCTGTAGTTCTGCTTCGATGGCACTAAAATGACCTCGGTGCCCCTCTATTGCTGAACGATTATCTGCGCCATTTTTCACCTGATCAATCTTCAGGTACATCGTATCATTTAGCAATTTCAA
>Ga0193956_1001173_pt1 | contig 10713 bp, 9 predicted proteins | sample BB_7_MG_FD_140358 | JGI IMG/M metagenome (GOLD analysis project Ga0193956, IMG submission 140358) | Microbial mat bacterial communities from the Broadkill River, Lewes, Delaware, United States - BB_7_MG | ecosystem: Environmental > Aquatic > Freshwater > River > Microbial mats | place: USA...
ATAGCTGATGTTTACAGGTTTAATAAGAGAGATAGCCACCGTGAAGAGCTATCAAAATAGTATATTGAGTATCAAATCCAAACACAAAGCCAAGCTAGGAGACTCTATCGCTATAAATGGAGTCTGTCTTACAGTTATTGAGATTTATGATGATGGCTTTGCTCTTGAGTTGGCTGATGAGACTCGCTCTATTATTGATGAGAGCAAAATATCAGGAGAGGTACATATCGAACCTGCGATGATGATGAGTGATAGATTTGAGGGGCATATTGTACAAGGGCATGTAGATTGTATAGGCACAGTATCACAAATCACTCCTAGAGAAAACGGTACAGATTTCATCATAAAAGTAGATTCTAAATATATCTCTCACATAGTACCCAAAGGCTCTATCACGATAGATGGAATATCTTTGACTATAAATGATGTAGGAGAGGATAGCTTTAGATTGACTATCATCCCTCATACGCTAGAGAACACCTTGATAAGAGAGTACAAAATAGGCACACAGATAAATATAGAGACCGATATGTTCGCAAGATATATAGACCATATCCTAACTCAAAAAGAGAAGAGAAACAAATCTATGAGTTGGGGTGATATAGATGTTATGCAGATGGGTTATTAAATCGTAACATTTTCGATAAACTCTAACTCATCTACACGGATGATAATGGCATCTATCACAAATGGCATATCTAAGTTTTTGTTTTTCATATAGTAGTGAGCTGAGTTTATTACTCTTTTTAGTTTGGATGCACTTAGATTATATACAGGGTCGAAATCTGCTTTTGCACTCTTGACCTCTATAAAGTGCAAGACTCCATCACGACTAGCTATAATATCTAGTTCACCTAACTTTCTTGCGAAGTAGTTGTGTTCTATTATAGTAAAGCCCTCTTGTTGTAGAAATCTGATAGCCAACTCTTCGCTTTGGTCACCATACTCTTTGGTATTTGTATATCTCATATCTCATCTCGTTTCCTCAAAACTCTAGCACAGTTAGAGCCTACTCTCACACCTCCTGTGTAGTTTTTGGTAAAGTATAGATATAGTATATAAGGAGATGCAAAGAGAGAACCTGCACAAATATCATAAAATAGAAATATAAAAATATCGACAATATCAAACTTCATCATAAGATAATAGTACGAGCTTATCTGTTGGGAGATATAAAACATAAGAGGAAGAAGCGATACCCATCCCAAAATAAAGAGAAAATAACCATTTTCCAAACTAGGATACCTCATAAAAATCTCCTTTTTAAATAAATTATATCCAAAGGTTAATTAACTCTGCTTTTTATCATTGAGATATAGTTATCTATTATCTCAAATCAACAGACCAAAAAAACTCTATCCACTCATCGGTCTCTTTGGCATAATAATCAGGCTCTATTTTGGCAGTAGTTTTATAAAATATAGATGCTGTTATTATCTCTATTTGAGGGTATTTTTGATTTAATACCTCTATAACCTCTATAAGTGTATCTCCACTATCTACTATATCATCTACTATCAAGACTCTTTTTGAATTATTTAGATTTGGGATATTAAATACATTCACACTATCTAGCTTTTGAGTATCTTGATAGCCTATGGTGTTTATGCTATAGACACTTCGCATATCATAATACTCTCCTAGCATCAAAGCCATAGAGAGTCCTCCTCTAGCGATACCCACTATAGTATCAAACTCAACATCTATCTTCTCTGTGAGTAGCTTCAAGTCATCTCTAAACTCTTGGTATGGGTAGTATCTTTTATTCATAAACTCTCAACTCATTATAAAGACTATCTCTCTCTACTGGTGTAAATCCTGCATTTTTTATAAGTGATATAAACTCATCAAGTTGCATTCCGTGGCTACTCTTTGCTCCTGCTGCTGATTGGATTGACTCTTTTTCTATCGTGCCATCGAGGTCATCACACCCAAACTCTTGGGCTATGAGAGCTAGACCGATAGATGAAGTGACCCAGTAGGCTTTGATATGTGGGATATTATCTAGTAGTATCCTTGATATGGCGTAGGTTTTGAGTATCTCTTGACCTGATAAAAAATCTTTGACTTTGAGGAAATTATTCTCTTTTTGATATACTAGAGGGATAAATGCGTTGAAGCCATTTGTCTTATCTTGCAGGTCACGAAGCCTCAATATATGGTCTATACGGTGTTCACGACTCTCTACATGACCAAATAGCATAGTGGCATTACTCTCTCTGCCTCTTTCGTGCCATTTTTGATGAATATCTAGCCACTGTTGTGATGTCACTTTGCCTTTACATAGATACTCTCTCACCTCTTCATCAAATATCTCAGCCCCACCACCTGGCATAGAATCTACACCACTCTCTATCATCATATCTATCACCTCATCATAACTCACACCATACTCACGAGAGAGAAAGTCTATCTCAGCAGCTGTCATCGCTTTGATATGTAGATGTGGATATTTGGCTCTTATCTTTCTAAATGCACCCATATACCACTCTATGCCATCGTTGGGATTGTGGGCTGATACTATATGTACCTCTTTTGCTCCAATGCTTACAGAGTTATCTACAATATCTAGTATCTCTTCATGACTCATAGTGTATTGGTTGGGGTTTTTACGACTAGCACTATATGCACAAAACTTACATATATCAGCACATATATTAGTAGGATTGATATGACGGTTGATATTAAAATAGCTCTTTTTGCTATAAAGCTCTTGGCGTATATCATCTGCTAATTCACCTAGAGTATAGAGGTCTAAATCATAGAGACTATTTGCCTCCTCTTTGGTTAATCTCTGCTTGTTTTTTATCTTTGTTATCAAATCCATATTTAAGTCCATAATATTTTTAGGTATTATATCAATCAAACTTTAAGGGATTGATTTTGCATACTATAAAAACAGAGATAGAAGAGCTAATATATAATAATGCTACAGATTTTGAGATAGCCAAGGTGCTTAAAAGGGAGATAAAACTCTACTTTGGGAGACTTGATGAGACCTTTGCCAACTCTGGAGGTAAAGATTTTTTGGTAAAACATACCAAAAAGATAGATAGTATCCTAAGGGTTATATATATGGTAGCCCAGAGAGCTATGTTTGGGGATTATGCTCCTATGAAAAACTCTATTCCTATCGCTCTTGTGGCACTTGGGTCTTATGGTAGGGAGCAGTTGTGTCTATACTCTGATATTGATTTGATGATAGTCTATAAGAGAGTTGATGGGTATAATATGCAGATGATGATAGAGAAGATATTTTATATACTTCTCGATACTGGTCTCAAACTAGGTCATAGAGTGCATGAGGTAGATGAGCTTTATGAGGTATCAAAGAGCGATATTACTATCAAGACTGCGATACTAGAGTCTAGGTTTATAGAGGGTTCTAAGTTTATATGGACAGAGACACAAAACTCTATCAAGCAAATCCGTCATGATAACCCCAAAGAGTTTATACGCCTCAAAATAGAAGAACAAGAGAAGAAACATACCAAATATCCTCTAACAATGCAACCAAATCTCAAAGAGGGTATAGGTGGATTTAGAGATGCCAACTTGGTATATTGGGTAGGTAAGGTGTTATTTAATGTAGATAATATCAAAAACCTGCCTGATACTATCGTAAAGGAGAGTGAGTATAAGCCATTTCGTATCGCCTTGGAGTTTCTATTTCGTGTTCGCTCTGCTCTTCATCTAGTATCAAATAAAAAGGAAGATAGACTAAGGCTAGAGCTGATACCTGATATAGCTAGACTATTAGGGTACGAAGATGGTAAAGATGGACAGATGCAGTGTGCAAAGAGAGTAACTGAGTCACTAAAAATCATCCGACTATATAGTACAATATGGCTAAATCTACTCACAAGAGACTATATAGAGGATAATCCAAACAAAACTTTTCTATATCCCACAAATGAAAAACAAGAGTTCAACTCTCTACTCAAACAGCTCTCATCTTTTGCCAATAAGCCATTTTATCCCCATCCATCATTCCTACATAGACTCATCACAGTAGAGAGACCCCAACATCTAACAGATGAGATATATAAATCTGTTCGTTCATTTTTCTATCAGCCATATAGCCACTCTATAGTAAATGCTCTCTCTCACGCTAGACTACTTCACTACACCATACCACCTATGAGAGCTGTGGTGGATTTGCCACAGTTTGATGGGTATCATAAGTTTGCTGTAGATATTCACTCTATACGCTCACTTTATCATATTGAGCATATAACCAATCCTGATATAAAGAGTCTCTTTAATGCACTTACCAAAGATGAGAAGATGATGCTAAAAGTAGTGACATTTCTACACGATGCAGGGAAAGGTCGCAAGACAAACCACCACATAATAGGAGTCTCTCTATTTAAAACATTTGCTACTAGCCTAAATATAAAGCCCAAACTTATAGAAGATGGTAGTAGGATAATACTCTATCATACACTTATGAGTAATATCGCCCAAAGAGAGGATATATATAATCAAAATACCATCATAAGGTTTGTATCTCACTTCCCCAATAAGAAGCTACTAGATATGATATATATCCTCACATACTCAGATATGAGTGGAGTGGGTGGAGATATATACAACGCCTTTACAGCCAGACTAATAAATACGCTATATAGACAATCTATAACTATACTAGAGTCCAAAACACCTCTTGATATTACAGCAAAGAGGATTAAGAAAGAAGAAGCACTCAAAAAGAACAGTGAGTTTTTACTATTTAGTAAATTAGAGCAGAAGAGGATACTACAAATTCCATCTGATTTGATATTTTTGCGTTATAGTATAAGTGAAATTATAGATATTAACAAAAGAGCATTCCAGACGCAGGACTATACATTTACCATAGATAATAGCTCTAATCTCACCATAGAGGTAATCCGTAAAACTCCTTTTAATATATCCTATCTACTAGGTAGTCTATCCAAACTAGAGATAATCAATATGGATATATGCAAACTATTTAATGGGCTTAAATACTTTAAAATAGACTTTACCACCACTGTAGAGGATGAAGATATCAATGATATAACAAGAGTAATCCACAAATCATTCAAAGATAACAAAAAGAGCCTTTTGGTAAAACCAACTATAGAAAAAAGCGAGATTACTATAGATTGTGACCACTCTGATACTTATGCCACTATGAATATAAACTGTAGAAACCAAAAAGGTATAGTAGCACATATCATAAATATATTTGATGATATGCAAATAGATATAGCCACAGCCAAGATAAACACAATTAAAAATAGAGCAAAAGATATGTTTTTGATAGAGAAAAATGGAAATTTTTGTCAAAATGTAGATGAGATTATAGAGAGGTTGATTTGAGTTGAGCTATGATTTTTATGGATAGAACAATAAAAATTGGGGCTTAATGGAAAATATATTTATAGGTGAGACTCTGATTTATCATGTACTCACTAAATACGCCTATGCTACTACTGTGGATGCGATAGTCTATACAGCCAAATAGATATTTTACTACTTAAATATTCTGTTTGACCGTTTAGTTTTAGCTCTATATTTATATCTCCTGTTAGGTTATCTCCTACCTTGTAGAAGTAGTTGCTATTTGAGTTTATTCTGCCTATGGTTGTATATATATTTGGTTGAGGTGAGTAGTTGAAGAAGTTTATAGAACCCATATCGTAAGTTATATTATTGTATGTTGTATATGTAAAATCACCTGTGTTGTAGGTGGGCATATCAGCATCTAAGTTACTACTATCTGATAACAAAATAGCTATACCCCACTCACTAAGTAGGTTGGCAAATGTTTTGTTTTCTCCATTTGGAGTCTTATTGACAGCCTCTACTACAGCCCTCTCATCACCAAAACTACTATACATCATATCTCTAAGTAGTTTAGCCCCTCCATAGTTTCGTACAAGGAAAGTACCAAATGCACTCACTTTGGAGTAGTCTGATAGTGAGTAAACATCACTAGTCAAAGATACTCTACTGTTTGCATTAAAGAGAGGGTATCTCCCTAGAGTATTGCCACTCTCTCCATCACTTCCATCTGTATATACTACACCTCTAGGACCTGTATATCTAATCTTGGTAGCTACCAAATCCTCTAGTGTTTCTGATAGCATCTCTCCTAGCCAACTCTCTACGATGCTACCTTGGAGTACATCTTTTTGGTAGAAGCTTATTACATGTTGAAGCTCGTGTGCTAGTGTAGATACCATCTCTTTTGGCCAGAAGCTATCTATATTCCATACTTTATTCTCATTGTTTGCAAACATTACACTATCTACATAGAACATTATCCTCTCATTTGAGCCACTTATTCTACTACTAAGGTAGTTGTCTTTTGACCAAGAGTAGCCTATTACACCACCATCATCACTATTATCACCATCTATATCGCACATCAATATAGTTATCTCACTATTTGCACCGATAAGAGAGCTATCATTAGTATTTGCATCACTATCCCACTCTTTGCCATAGATATTGGTTACCCAGTCAAATATATCATTACTCTCTCCTGCTTTTAGGAATGTATCTGCTAAGGCATCTACCATATCTTGTGTGACACACTTAGCCTTGCTGCAGCCACTTCCACTATCAAAAGCATCATCTGAGACCCATATATTTAACCCTCTTATACCTATATTGGTACTTATGTTTGATACTACTTTTTTAGCAGTTGCAGTAGTAGTCTCCCATCCACTCTGGTCAAGAAAGAATACCTCTTTATTACCCTCAACATCTTTTGCTCTTTTGGTAGATACTACTTTTGAGCTTTTTGATAGTGAGTTTGGAGTAGCTTTAAAATCTCTTATATATGAAGGAGTGGGGAGTATTTTAGCTCTTTTTGATATGGTTGAACTCTGCGTTAGTTTTTGTGTGGGTGAAGATACTATTTTGGCATTGTGCGTGATAGTAGGAGTTGAGGAGCTACTAGCACTATTACTTAGGACTATATAGATACTTTTTGGAGTATTACCTATCGATATGGTGGTGTTTATAGTAGAAGCAGAGCCTAGACTTTTTATCTTTATGCTCTCATCTATTGTTATGGTGGAGTTGCTAGATGTATTTGTGCTATTATCTACTACTATAGTGCTTGAGTTGTCTGTATCATTAGTTGTAGTGTTATTATCTACTACTGATGTACTCTTAGAACACCCTACAAGGAGTAGAGAAGATATTAAGATTATATAACTTCTCACAATCTATCCTTTTTATATTTTATTTAGCTATAAGAGTCGCCTCTGTACTACCGTTGAGTTGGAGTCTTATATCTATATCTCCTGTTAGGTTATCACCCACCTTATAGAAGTAGTTACTATTTGCACTCATACTACCTAGTACGGTATTGATAACAGGTTGAGGGCTGTAGTTAAAGAAGTTAATTGAACCCATCTCATAGGTGCTACTATTATAGGTAGAGTATGTGAAGTCTCCACTATTGTAAGTAGGCATATTTACTAGATTGTCATACTCAGATAGCATCACAGCGATACCCCACTCATGAAGCAAGTCAGCAAAACTCTTTCCATAGCCATTGGTAGTTTTATTGACAGCATCTACTATCGCTCTTTGGTCACCGAAGCTATTATATAGAATATCTCTAAGAAGCTTAGCCCCACCATAATTTCTAATCAAATAAGCACCAAATGAGCTTACCTTTGAGTAGTGCTTTGCTTCATTTGTCCAGTTAGTTAGAGATAGAGTATTGTTGATATTGTATCTAGGGTACTTACCACTACCATTGTTTGCCATACCTGCACTACCATCGAGATAAGATACACCTCTTGGGCTACTTAGTTTCAACTTAGTAGCCAATATATCCTCTGTAGCTTCTGATAACATCTCATCTACCCAAGTAACTACTTCTGTATTTTTGAGTACCTCTTTTTGATAGAAGCTAATCATATGTTGAAACTCATGTGCTAATGTGGCTACAACCTCTTGACCCCAATAGTCATCAATACTCCATGTCCCACTCACACTATTTGCAAACATAACAGAGTCTATATAGAACATTACTCTCTCGTTTGATGCGTTGAATATGCTATCGCTAAAGTTATCTTTTGACCAAAAGAAGCCTATCACTCCTCCATCGGGATTGTTATCACCATCTATATCTGTTATCAAAATGGTTATCTCATCATTGGGAGGCAACATACCACTATTTGCTCCCCACTCCTCTCCATATATATTGGTTACCCAGTCATATATATCATTATCCAATCCACTCTTTAAGAACTTCTCACCCAAGCTATCAACCATAGCTTGTGTTACACATCTAGCTTTGCTACATCCACTACCACTATCAAAGCTATCATCTGATACCCATATATTGAGTGTCTTTGTCCCCATATTTGTGCTTATATTAGGTATTATCTTCTTGGCTGTTGCTATTGTTGTATCTGTTCCCCATTTATTGAGATAGAATACTCTACTATTACCTGCTACATCCTCAGCCCTAGTAGATAAGTCCATATCACCCAAATCGCTCACTCTCTTAGACTCTGCTATTAGTGCAGGGACTTCGGCATCAAAATCCTCTACATACTGTGCTGATTTGAGAATAGTAGAAGTCTGTGTATATGAGTTACTCTCTACTACTCTTAGGTTTTTAGAGTAGAGAGCATTTGTAGTGATAGTAGGAGTAGTAGAAGAGCTAGAGCTATTACTCAATAGAAGATAGAGACTTCTAGGTGTATCTCCTAGTGATATGGTGCTATATATAGAGTTTGATGAACCTAGTTTTTTGATAATATATTCACTATCTGTAGGAGTTGAGGGAGTTGGTGTTGTAGTAGAGCCACTTGTTCTTACTACATCTACAAACATAATATCGCTACTCTTTGCACCACTATTGTCTGTGACTGTTAGAGTAAGTGTTACTATACCCTCAGTAGTAGGAGAGTAGATGAAGCTACTTTGATTGGATAATATACTACTATCTTTTGTCCATTGATAGCTTACAATAGCTCCATCTACATCACTACCACTACCTGTGATTGTGATATACTCTTTTACTACTACACTCTTATCCTCTCCTGCGTTTGCAATTGGTGCTTTGTTTCCTGTTGGTGTTACTAGTGGCTCCATTGGAGTGGTTGGAGTAGTAGTCGGTGTTGAGGGCGTAGTCGTTGGAGTTGAGGGTGTATTTGTCGTTGTAGTAGTTGAGCCTATAGTCAAAACCATACTATCACTAGCTGTGCTTCCACTACTATTTGTAACTATCAGCTCTAGTGTGTGTGTTCCTGCTCTTGAGGTGGGATATGGGTATAGGTTGCTATTAGATAATACTCTACTCCCCTCACGCCATTGATAGGTGACAAATGAGTTATCACTACTGCTACCTTGACCTTGTAAAACAACATACTGATTTATCTGTACGCTCTTATCAGCCCCTGCGTTGGCTATAACTGTTCCAACTGTTGGTTGTGTTGTTGTATCTGTTTGTGTATTTGTTGTTGTATCAGTAATCTCTACTGGTACTCTATCTCCACAACCTGATATAATCAGTGCAGATAGTATTGTAACCGATATTCTAAAGTGCATTCGTTTTCCTTGTAAATAGTCCTAAAAACTTTTCCCATAAAGTCTTTTTAAAAAGAGATTGTTTGTAGTTTTGATTAGTATTTTTATGTTTGTTTGCCAACAAAATGTACTTATCCAACTTAATATTTGCTTTTTTGATATGAGTCGGTTTGAAATTATTTCGCATCCAACACCTTCTCTATCTCACTCATCGCGTCTTCATTTTTAAGTCTAAACTTAATCTCAATGCGCCTTGAAGCCTCTTTATCCTCTATCCCATTCCTTTGTATAACATCCAAATATGCTCTCCCTGATGCTATCATAAGAGGTTTGATATTGTATCTTCTACTAAACTCTAAAGAGAGAAGATACTCCATCACAGCCAAAGCCCTATCTTGCGATAATTTGAGATTGAAAATATAGCTCCCGTCGCTATCTGTATGACCCTCTATAATTATCTTATCAAGATGTGGTCTTATATCTCTACTCTTTACAAGTGTCCCTATATAGTCCTCAAAAGCCTTTTTGAGTTCTAGTTTTGCCTCTGGTTTTAGTGTAGCTTCTCCTCTAGTAAATAGTACATTAGACGCTAGTCTCAATGAGCCTGTCTGCTTGTCTATATCTATCTTGTTGCCTAGAGCATTTTTGAGAGCCTCTACAACTTTGAGCTTTATTCCCGTTAGAGACTTTATCTTAGCCTTTTGAGCTCTTAGGTTTGCCAAGAGAGTATCATATTTACTCTTCTTCTCATCCATCGCGTTCAATAGACTCAGAAGCTTCTCGTTTTTGATTTTAACCTTCTCTTTGCTACTACTCAACTCATTTGATAATATCAATATCTTACCCTTGTACTCCTCTAAGCTTTTTTGTTTTTTGGCTTCACTACTTTTGCTCTTTTTCAAGAGAGTTTGTGAGATTATTATCTTATCTCTTAGTTCGGCCTCTCTAGTGTTACTATCTATTAGCATCTTGTTTAGTTTGGCTATCTCATCTATCTTTAGCTTTAGTATCCTCTGATTTTTAGAGAGATTACTACTCTTCTGCCCCAAAAGCTCCTCTTTGGCACTCAAATCTGATTTGAGTATCATAGATTTGGATACGATAGCACCTATTAGAAGTATAAAGACAAAAAGCAATCCTGCCATCAAGTCAGCATAAGATATCCAAAAGTTATTCTCTTCATTC
>Ga0193956_1001174_pt1 | contig 10706 bp, 8 predicted proteins | sample BB_7_MG_FD_140358 | JGI IMG/M metagenome (GOLD analysis project Ga0193956, IMG submission 140358) | Microbial mat bacterial communities from the Broadkill River, Lewes, Delaware, United States - BB_7_MG | ecosystem: Environmental > Aquatic > Freshwater > River > Microbial mats | place: USA...
ACTACAGCGGACCGGTAGTTCAGTTGGTTAGAATGCCGGCCTGTCACGCCGGAGGTCGCGGGTTCGAGTCCCGTCCGGTCCGCCATTTTTCTTCTTAAAAAATCAATACCTTACAGGGGTTTTTCAAAATTTTGAGATCCTTGGGGGGTGAAACCCTCAAAACGGCTAAAGTCGTCTACCTTCGCAAATATCTGGAGGCGGCTATTGCCCGACTATGAAAAAATGCTGATCAATGCAGCAGAAAAAGCACAGGGCTATAAAAACAAAATAGAACAGCTTGGCTATGTCGAACATGCTTTTAAATCTATTGTGCCTGATCTGCGCGACTATAGAGATAATACAAACAGCACCGAGCGCCGTTATTGTTTTTATGGCCTAGAGGATGAAAGCTTTAGACGTAGTGAATTGACAGTAAGTACTTATGAGCGTTTGCATTGTGATATGGAGCTTTCTGACCTTTCCATAGATACGGCAATCAAGATCATGGCATTGATACGCGAAACGCCATAAACAGTATGACAGAGCTTTAAGGGGGTGTTTGACCACGGCGCACTCCTTTAAATTTTACCGCCATAATGCAGGTGCAAATATGCACCACTTTTTTGAGAGGCCCCGCCCTACGCAACACTTGCCCAGCTTCGCTGCCCCGCCCATTTTGCAAATGGGTTGCCCCTGAAAGACAGGTGCAATATTTTGTTTAAGTTTTTATTGTCCATATATCATGGCTTAAAAATCCATAGCGTACCAACCCATACAGCCAAGGAGCCAGAAAAAGAAACATCATAAGCGGAGGAATATAATTGATAATATCATGTCCAAACCACTGCGGTACACGCATCTCATACATTTGATGACATAGGACAATAAAACCGATCACAGTAGCAGCTTGCCAGAGCCATTGCTTGTAGATGGGCTTCTTTTTGACAAAGCCATATAGACCCATCACCAGTAATGCCTCTATGAATAGAAGTCCTAAGAGATCAGGATAAAATTCTTTAAATAAGATCATTGCACCGATATATAAAACGCAATGTAAGAGCAAAAATCCAAACATTAAATAGTAGTAGCAATGCCAAGCACGCATTCTTAATCTCATAATTGTACCCTTCTACTATTGGCAAAAATAGGTTTCTGCGCTTTGATCAGGATTGTCTTTGCACCACTCATCATAAGACTTTATTGTATCAGGTTGAATATCATTAAGCGTTTCTATGAGGACAATTAATTCTTTAGGGTTCTGTATCTCTTTTTGTGCTTTCTCCTTCACTTCTTCAATTGCAAGATTAATGAGATGTTCTGAAAGCGGAAAACGCTGTGCCGTTCCTGTAATGATGGAATATATAACATCATGCGTTGAGTTATAACCAGATGCAACAGCAATTAATGCTGCGCCGAAAGATGATATAGAAAAATTAAACGCAAAAGAAGTGACACCAATCGCTAACGTATATTTCTTCAAAAACGGTATTCTTTTGAGAAGCGAGTTCGTCACTTTTGTGAGAAACATCCCTCCGGCAAAACGGCCTGAAATATATTCCTTGTTATACCACGCTACTGCTGTGCATGTGTTGATGATTTTCTGCTGATCAGGATGAGAGTCAAACTTTTCAAGCGCCAAGTCAAGGCGTTGTTGATTGATCTGTGCGGCACTTTTATAGTTACTACCCCATATTCCAGCAAGCATGGTAGAATGGATGATGCCTGTCCACCATGTGATCGGCATATCATACGCTCCTTTAAGGAAGCTTAGCCAAGAAGGGTCGCGGTCTTTATTGGTATAAATAAAATCGACATCGACATTTTGAGGTGGTTTGGTTAATAACTCTTCGATTTTTCGGAGTTCTAATGTATCGCTCATAATTGAGATTCCCTTATGAATTTCTTGAAACTGTTTGTGAAGGATTTTTTTGAAAAACGATTGCCAAGGCCACGTTTATTCTCCAGATTTCAAATAATGATTTTTATCGTTGCAGTACCGATATGGTTTTATATCTTCAAACTCATTGGCATCGATAACCCTGAAAAAGACTATCCATACCAGCTCTACCTTTTTCCGTTTATTTACTTCTTTTTTATGCTGTCGAGCTATCTATACGCTTTTATCATTAATGACCATTATAGGAGCGCATTACCCTTTACAGGCAGGGTTCCCCTTTTAAATGCAGTGCTTCATGCATTTTTCTTTTGTTTGGCGTTATTTATTTTTTCAAATGGTGGAGAACGCTTTTAAGCAACCATATTACAAGCCGCATCATAACCAACAGCAATAGGTGATTTGGCAATATTATCCTCACCATAAGGAATATAGCGTTGCTCTAATCGCTTAAAACTAATCTTAATCGCCTCAAGAGGACGTTTCCCACGCTTGGCTTTAACACTTACGTTATAGTGAGAGATAACCGCATTTTCCAAACGATATTGCAGATAAACATCACCACCATTTCCTGATCCGGTTTTGGTACATTCGATAATGACTGTTTTACCACCACCATAGCAACTTTCTATAAATATTTTAGGTGTGGCAATATCCATGCGTTTGAAAAGAAGAAGCTCGGAATATTCAGGGTTTGAACTTTCACGATCTCCACGTGTTGATGTTCGTGATGTGATCTTGCGCCTAATGCGCCACTCAATAGACTCAATATCCATCCAGTCTTTATGAAACTTATCTGAGGATTCACCTTTAACCCCCTCACGAAACATGAAAATATTACTCATAAGCGTACCTTTGCCTATTAATTTATATTGTTTGAAGTGTCGAATATATCACGGTGTTTTTAATAATTCTGTTCAACAAAACCTACATTAATCACTTGTTTTAAAAATAATTGTTCTAGTATTATATTACGCGCCAATTTGATTGTATTTTGAACAGAAATAATTAATGATGAATAGTATTTATGATATAGCCTGTAGATTTCTTGGGTGGTATTTGGGGGGGGGGGAAGTACGGCTTTATGAATGTTCATGTGTTTAATGAAAATTTTAACTCTTTAAATATCAATTAGTTAGAACTCATCAAAACGCGGCCTCTCAGTTTCGAGTCCCGTCCTGTCCGCCATTATTCCTCGCTTAGTATTTAGCAGACATAACATTTATTTAGTCTGCTAAATACTAACGTGATCACTTCGAAAAACCCTGTAAGCTTCACATCATATACACTAAACCCTCTGATAATTTACACGACTATCTTACTTAGCCTCTGCATAGCTACTTTTGCATAGCTACTTTTTATCTATACAGGTTTTTTCATGGGTGCTATTTAGACGTCTCTTTTTATTGTCTATTAGCAGAGTATAGCGTTTTAATAAGTACAGGAGTTCCCCGTTTATGAGGTAGAGCCCAAACACTCAGGGTTTTGCCTGTACCTTATTGGGGTATGTGTGCTGTTTTTACTGTCTATATCCTTTAACGTACAGGAGCAATTGCGCTAGATCTATAAGCTTTATCCCATTATCATACAGTGAATCGCTGCAATATAAGTGATTAGAGTGCGATCACTAACGCTGGTTGCACTATTATTAAAATGTTAATAGGGAGATAGTAGTGAATAAATTTAAAGTAATTTTAATGGTGTGTATTTGCTGTTTTTATACATCGTCAACAGTCGCGGGTTCGCTGACTACAACGATTTCTAGAATCAGTGCAACCACGTTTACTTACGGGTTAATTTTTTCTGATACAGTGCCTAGCAATGTACCTAGCTGTGTGGGCTCGTATCAAAATCAACTCTCTTGGGATAAAACAACAGAGCATGGTAAGCTAATGATGACGCTCTTGTTGTCTGCATACATGGCAGGGAAATCCGTCTATGTGCAATACAGTGATACCGAGTGCGGTTTATGGGGTGTTCATCCACTGATTACACGAGTAGATGTATTGAATTGATAGATCTATAGAAATTCCGGTCATATGCAATCGGCTGTGACTATAACATATCGTAAAACAGGGATGTTTGCTCGTCGATAACTAGGATATTATATGGTACAGCGATATCAAGGACTTCATTAAAAATATAAGATATTTAATTGTATTATCGCTACATTAATTGACAGTATTTCTGGTAACCATATGTCTTTGTACACATCTGCACTTTACTAACTGCCTACCTCTAAATAGATAGATTATTTGCTTATTATAACGGTGCCCCTTGAGTGATAAATATGCAAAGCTATTCTATAAGATTATTGTTGATGAAACAGGTTTTAGATGACACATCATCTCAATATCGACTTTTGAATCGTCATACACTGGGATATTTCAATCGTGTATTTAAGTGTACTGGTAATAATCATTTTAGTCTTTAGTCAGAAATACCTTGTCTATTATCATTGAATAATAAGGGTGGCCCTGATGATCCAAGTGTAATTCTTATACTTAGGACCTAAAATGGTGCATTTCTCTTGCGTTCTCTACCGTCTATACCTATACATACTTAGTAATTGATGAAATGTTCTCATTCAATAGCTAACTGTAAGCTCTTCAATAAATAGCTAATAGGGTCGATTTATGACAATACACAAAAAGCTTGTTTTCTTGGTTGGCGCGCTTGTTGTCATTGCTTTGGCAGTGACTTCTTTGTCGCTGGTAATCACTGCCAGTACACAATCGAGACAGTCTCTTGAAGAGATTAATCAAAAGCAATTATTATCTCTTCGCAATAATGGACGCCAACAAATTGTTAGCTACTTCGAGCAGATTAAAAAGCAGTTGCAAGTTATGTCAAGCTCGCCTGAGGTTATTAGTGCTACACAAACATTCAGGCAATCTTTTATTGATTTTGAAAATCACTCAAATGGCTTGCCTAATCTTTCACAGCAAAAGTCTTCGGTGATGGATTATTATCGCAATCAATATGCGCAACAATATCGATCTATAAACAAAGAAAAGAGTATTGATGTTGATAATTTATTAAGCCAGCTAGATAGCAATGCCATAGCTTTGCAATATCGCTATATTAGCGAAAATAAAAATCCATTAGGCAGTAAGGAGCAACTTAATAGTATAAAAGATGGTAGTGAATACGATAATACACATCAAAAGTTTCACCCACATACTCGTGACTTTCTAAATTATTTTGGCTACTACGACATATTTATTGCTGATTCTGATACAGGTAATATCATCTATTCAGTATTTAAAGAGCTGGACTATGCAACATCTCTTACTGATGGACCCTATGCTAATTCAGCTATCGGAGAAGTATTTCAACGGGCAAATAAGTTAACATCTGCCGATGGTATTATATTGGCTGATTTCTCTGCTTATACACCTTCTTATGATGCTCCTGCCTCTTTTATTGCGTCGCCAATATTTGCTGGTGATAAGAAAATAGGTATTTTGATTTTTCAAATGCCTATTGAAAATATTAATAGTATAATGACCTACCAGAATAAATGGAAAGACAATGGGTTAGGTGAAACAGGCGAAACTTATCTTATAGGTAGCGATAAAAAAGCTAGAACAGTCAGCCGTTTACTCGTAGAGAATAAATTACAGTATCTTGATTATTTAAAAGCACAAGGTGTTGATGAAAATAAAATTAAAGATATTTCTAATCTAGAAACTAATATCGCATTGCAGGTCTTTGATAATAAAATTGTTGATAAGGCATTGTCAGGTGATGTAGGTGTTGATCGCTATACGAAATTTACCGGCAAAGAGACTATCGCAGCTTATACACCCGTTAGCATACTCGGCAATAAATGGGCATTAATCAGTGAAATAGAATATGATGAAGCCTTGGCACCTTCTGTATACTTGACGAGTAAAATTTCAGAGCGGGCAACACTTATTTCTGCCGTGATTGTTGTTGTCGCGATAGCACTAACGTGGTTGCTGGCTAAAAATCTATCGCTACCAATTACCGCAATGATTCACTTATTGCAAAAAAATGATGGCAACCTGACTGTTCGTCTGGATGAAAATAGATCTGATGAAATTGGTGAGATTGCTAAATGGTTTAATGTTTTTATTCAAAAAATACAGCAAATGATTGTACAGCTTAGGCATGAAGCGAAGCAATTAGATGATATTGCTAACGATATGAATGAAGCCTCTCAAGAGAACAGTAAAGGCGCTGGCTACCAACAAAATGCGATACAGCTAGTCGATCAAGCCATTGTTGAGATGAATATGACCGCTAATGAAGCATTAGAGAGTGCTACTCAGGCTAAAGCAAATGTTAAAAATGTCAATGCAGTCACTCAAGACGGCGCTAAAACAGTTGAGCAAACGGTAGAGTCAATAGGGAAAGTTTCGCAAAATGTCAGACAGGCAAATGATATTATTATTGACTTAGAGACAACCAGTGAAAATATCGGCTCTGTTGTTGGTGTAATTAACAGTATTGCAGAGCAAACAAACTTATTGGCATTAAATGCGGCTATTGAGGCGGCTAGGGCAGGAGAGCAAGGTCGTGGCTTTGCGGTAGTTGCCGATGAGGTTAGAGCTTTAGCTAGCAGAACGCAAGAGTCAACACATGAAATAAATACAATCATTGAAAAGCTGCAAGTTAGCTCGAATGCGGCAGTCAATGCAATGACGGCGGGGCATACAGCCGTTGATCAATGTACCGACAATGCGGAGGTTGCCAAACGGGCATTGCATAATATTGCTCAACAGGTTGATGGTTTTACGGAAATGAATCTACATATTTCAAAAAGTGCCGAAAATCAGGCTGCTTCTTGTAAAACTATTCAAGATCATATGAATAATATTGAGAAAATATCAGCAGATAATATTAAAAATGCCGATGCAACCTTTAACAGCAGTAAAACAATTACCGGCTCGACAAATAAACTCAATACGTTAATTAAACAGTTTGTTATCGATTGATATCACACTTTGACGCTAAAAGACCGTGGTATTAATCACGACATTATCGACAATGTGATACTCGCGTTAATCTGGCGCTTATTAATAGTTACCTGTTTATAGGCATTAATATAAGTGTCACACTGATTGATCTTAACTGGGCTGTATTAACTAGAAGAGTAAGTGTAGTGATTAGGGTTGCTTTTAATCAGGTCACGACACGAGGGCTATTTTTCATGGGTAGATAACCTCCGCTCATCAAACCACTTATAGTGCTTTTATAGTGTCTTTAGTGCTTTGTGTTGACCGCCTTTACCGCTATTACAACCACGACTATACTTTTTAGTATGAATAATATGCAGTTGGCACGTAATTGTGTAGACGCAGTAGATAGAAATCGGTACATTAGCGGAACTGGTTCACACATTTCTATTTCATTATTCACTCTTGTTATCAATTCTCCTCAAACTTTAGGTTTGGGTTATAGGTCATTGATTTTAGCTATTTTTTTGTATGACAGATCACAGTTGTTTGTGTGTTTTTTGTACGATAATGCTTGTGTCGCAACACGCACAGGAATTTTTTGTACTGTTTTGTGAATATGTGTTATTTTTATGGCCCAATTAATGCTGTAACTTGTGTTATTGACGCGTTACAGCGCAAGTATCGAGCTTTTCGTGATGTTGTTAGGGTGTTGTTAGAAAATACCGCGTTATTAATGGCAATATATGGCCAGTATGTCTTATGAATCTCTGTTTTAACTGCAATTTGGCAATTCGTTGCCGCTATACACCCGATTTGGTGCTTATCTAATGAGAGATAGCTTTATACCACAGGCAGAAGCCGTGCTATTTTTTGACAATCACCAGATTGTTAAACAAATGCTCTATGCCGAGTTTCAGGCAATTTTAGATGGCTATGTTCCAATGCTTGATGTTGCAGGCCAGCAGTTAAAGGCGGTGTATTTGCGCATTGATAGCCGCTTGTGTGTCAGTGCAGCAGTGTTTTTTATTATCGATATCGACCCCAGTGGCTTTGTGGACAAGCGCTGGAATATTCCCCTTAATAATCTCGCCGATGAGGCCTCCGGTGGCCCCGATATGGGTGCAGGTCCAATACGGTTAGCCTGCTATAGCCAGTGTCCGGTTGAATGGTATCAGGATCAGTTGTGGGACCCTGGTATGCGGCCGGGCCTTAATGATCTTCTTGCGCTTAAAAAAGCGATAAAAAACAATACACTATGCTTGTTGTTTAAAGAGGATCCTAAGCCTAGTGCCGGCGCCGGCAATGCTTTAGGTGAAGAGCTAAAAGAGCATTACGAAAACGAACACCGCATACGTATGGCCCGTGTGATTAAAGAACATCGTTTGCGTATTAACATGCTGGCTAATACTCACAAACAAGAGATACAGCGCTTGCAGCTAGAGCATCAAGAGCGCCTGCATGAATACCGCCAAAAGCTTACGATTCAGCAACAGGAGTTGCTGGAGCAGAAATACATCAATGAGCAGTTAAAAGAGACCATTGATGGCCAGGCAGATAAAATCAGTGGCCTGCGCGAGTACTTTGAGCACAAGCTGGCACTGGCCCACAGTAATGAGCGTGATGAGCTATCGGCATTGCAGGCTAATTATGAGATGGAGCTGGAAGCACGTATTGAGTCAGCGATTGCCGATCATAAAGAGCAGCTGCATATGCGTGAGGTAGAAATTCTTTATCGCAATGAGCGCGAAACAAAGTTGCATGAAGAAATTATTCATTTGCAAGAAGAGAAACAGCAATTACTTTCTACCAGTGGTGATCAATTGCTGGATCAATTAGCAGCGGCCGGTATTAATTATGTGGCCTACCACCCAGGTGCTGGGCATTTAACTATTCCATTGATGGATATGGCCAGTTATCTCAACAACCCTAAAGGGTATGCAGCAGATAAGTGTGGTGTTATTGAAGAATTGTATGATCTGTGGATGATTCACTTTCATGCGCCTGTGTGCCAAGAGCACCAGGATAATGGTGAAATTTGTGGTGAGTTACTTGAACGCATTAATCACCCCAGCAATTTTGCCCCCGGTGAAAGTGATCGCTGCCAGCACCACAAACCCCATCAACGCCCTGTACTTACCTTATACAAATAATCCATACAATGGATACAATCCCTTTTAGCGCGGATGCGCTGACATTAACGGCTAATAATATTGCTATCGAGCCATTGCTTTGGCCTGCTTTAACTGATCGTGGTTTGCGTGTTTTTTTACGTCGCGACGATACTGTGTCACCGACGTATTCCGGTAATAAGTTTTATAAATTAGCCTTAAATATTGATTGTGCACTGCGTAAAAAAGCCGGCGCTATCGTGTCTTTTGGCGGTCGTTACTCCAATCATATACACGCATTGGCAGCATTGGGTCACCATTATCAAGTGCCTACGGTGGGTATTATTCGCGGTAGTGAACCGGGGGTATTAACGCCGACCTTGGTCGATGCCCAACGCTGGGGGATGACATTGCACTTTGTGAGTGCGCGTGCGTATCGCGCTGCTGATATCGGCAATCTTCACCACGACCTGCAACATCACTATGGCTCTTACTACTTATTACCTGAGGGCGGGGCGAATTTACTGGGTGTTAAGGGTTGCCGGGCGATTGCGACCAGTACCGAACATCACTTTAGCGGTAAGCCTTATAGCCTTTGTTGTGCGGTAGGTAGTGGATCAACTTTTGCGGGTATTATTGCCGGTGCACACAGAACACAGGCGCACTGCCTAGGCTTTAGTGTGCTTAAAGGAGAAGATACTTTAAGTGCAAGTGTACAAGCATGGTTAGATGAGCTGGGCTGTGATTCTTACCAGTGGCAACTGATAAACGGCCATCATCATGGGGGGTATGCTAAAATATCAAGTACCCTCAGGGAGTTTATGGCTGAATTTGAACATCGAGAAGGTATGATGATTGAGCCTGTATATACGGCAAAAATGCTCTGGGGGATCGAAGCACTAGCAAAAGATGGGTTTTGGGCGCCAGGTAGTACTATAATAGCGGTGCACAGCGGCGGGCTACAGGGCCGTCGAGGCTACCCAGAGTTACTGACATAATACCGGCATGGCTGTTTTATAAGCTGCTGGGCTTTATTTGATGTTTTCTCGCCCAGGTTAATGCGTGGTGCGGGATGTTCTAATAACCATAAAGGGAAATGATAGCCCTATGAATAACCAGGATCAGTTATTTCATTACAGCCGTAGTTTGGTGCCCATCAATGCCATGCGCGAGCACCATGTGCTTGCGCTACTGGACAACATTGAGCAGTTGCTATTTTTTAAAGGCGATACGCTATTATCACAAGGTGATAGTACTCCGTTTTTAATGTATTTACTGCATGGCGAAATACTGTTGACTCACGCTGATGGCCGCTCGCGTATTATCAATGCGCAATCGCACTTATTACCTATTGTGCAGTTTCAAAAGGAGTGTTTTAGTGCCGAGGCTATCACGGACTGCAAAGTCTTAAAAGTCGATAAACAGCAGCTAGATAGTCTGTTAACCTGGAGTCAGGTTGCTGATTATATGGAAGTAGATATTGCCTATCAACGCGAGCTTGATGACGACGTCGAGTGGATGACAACCGTTCTCAATTCCAATCTTTTTTACAAAATCCCCCCGTTGAATATCTGCGATATTTTCTCCAAACTCAACCCCCATATTGTGAAAAAAAATGATGTTATTTTGAATCAGGGTGATCTGGGTGATTGTTGCTATTTTATTAAAAATGGGGCGGCTGAAGTACTGCGTATCGATTCGGGTTCAGCCCCGGTTAAATTGGCCGATATTACTATTGGCCGTTGCTTTGGTGAGGACGCCTTGATCAATAATACCGTGCGTAATGCCACGGTTAAA
>Ga0193956_1001175_pt1 | contig 10702 bp, 11 predicted proteins | sample BB_7_MG_FD_140358 | JGI IMG/M metagenome (GOLD analysis project Ga0193956, IMG submission 140358) | Microbial mat bacterial communities from the Broadkill River, Lewes, Delaware, United States - BB_7_MG | ecosystem: Environmental > Aquatic > Freshwater > River > Microbial mats | place: USA...
AAAATGGGTTTTCTTCTGAGGCTTTTTGAGCAGCCGACATTGGTAATACTACGAGACAAAATAATAAAATTATTTTTTTCATACTTCTGTTCCTTTTAATATTGATAATTAGTATTATTACCAATATTAGCTTATTTTTAATTTAAATTCTACTTATATTTACTAATCTTGCATATTAAAATAATTTGTAAGATTATTGTCATATATATACAATACAGAATCATCAACTACAGGTTTCATTAAAGAATAATTCTCATTAAGATTATCATCTACTTTAATATCTCTTTGTCTATTTTTTCCAAACGAAACTATCCGTGCATATCTCTCTTTAGATTTTCCAGTTGGTACATTTTTTGGAAATTGTATCTCATAAGGCGTACCCCATGGGTCTAAAATACTAAGTTCTCCTTTTAAATTTTTTCTATACTTGGCAATGTCATATAAGTCATGTGCATCTGTATTGAAATTTTCTGTATATATTGGGTAATATTTTTTATATTCATCACTTACACCCAACACAGCATTAAAACTTTCATTCTCATCTACCCCATCATAATATAAATCCATATCTTTTTCTGATAAAAAATATTCATTGTTAGTTTCACTTGAGCCATCACCTAATTTCTTAATCTTTTGATTTAAAAGATGCCCATTTCCTCCTATGTAAGATCCTCTCCAAGCACCATTTTTTATATCTAGTCTTCTTTGAATCTCTTTTATTAGGATTTCATCTCTTATCATATTTGTGCCATAGTCACCTTCTCCATTAAGTCTATATTTATTTAAAGTTAACCGACTATCCACAAAAGCTATCATATTTTTACATGCCGATGTATTGCTATCATTATCATAATTTTTATCTGAAACATCACAAATCTCATAAGGATAAATCATTAATGCAACATTATCTGGTACAAATCCTACATCATTTTTAAACTCTAAAGCTGCTCTTTTTATATCCTGCATGGTCGCTTGGTTTATCTTTGATTTAGATATCTCTAAAGCATTTTGTACCTTAGGTATTATCATCGTGCTAAGCATCCCTATGATAGCTATTACTACAAGTATTTCTATAAGAGTAAAAGCATCTCTTTTCATAAGTCAATTCTTTATAAATTTATGAATTAATCTTACATACTTTGGTTCTATTTCTATCTCTCTTTGTTTCTTAAAAACCATGAGCATAGGTTTTATAAAACCAGTTGTAGCTAAATCTTCATATACTAAAAAATGCTTATTATTTTTTGTATGCACTGTATAATTAACAACCTCTATACTAGCTAGTTTATTTTCTCTTTCTAGCTCAATAAAAATATTTTTACTTTCTCTATTAATATTTAAATTGATAATTTTTCCAAAATTTTTTGGTATATATCTGTTTATTAAAGCAAGCACATACGTTTTTGAACTAAATGCTTTTTTAGCAATTTTTTTTATTTTTTTATACATTATTCTATTTTCACTCCGTAACTGAAATTTTTATTTTTTGATACAAAACCTTGTGGGGACACTATTGTTATATCTCCTAAATCTTGTCTCTCTTGCATTTCGATAATTTCTTTGGTATATCTATCTTTTAAAGCTTTATCATATTTTTTTAGATGCAACTTCACTTTGCTATTGTGATTTTCCATTCTTGTCACAGTAGCCGATAAACGTGGAACTAACACACTATAACTATGGTATCTTATATCCTCATTGCTGGCTTCTTTTGGTGATGTCGCACTTTTATCTATAAATCCTTTAGTTACCAACTCATTATCACTATCTACCCCCAAAATTATGCGTCCAAGATAAGCAGCAGTATCGCTATATGCGTAAACATCAGTACTATCATTATCAAAAGCTACATTTGTTGTTTTGTTATAAATTGGTGGATTAAAGCCATCATCATTAACACTACCCTCTAAAGAACTACTCCAGTCAAATACACCTGAACTATCAGCTCCACAGCCAAGCATTAAAACGCCAAGACCTTCAACAACTTTTGCATTTCTATTGTATTCAATACTGTTAGTATTATTTGTATATTTGTAATTACGAACACTCATAATACCAAGGCGTTTTAATTCTAATACTTCCTCTGCATTTAGATGATGTAGTGTAGGAACTAATTTTTGTATAAAATCTTTAGAAAATTCAGCAACACCATCTGCTGAATAAACACTCAACATCTCATAAACAACTGTACTTGAACTATTATTTTCATGTACAAGATTTAATAATTTTCTTGGCATCCTCTCTTTTATAGATGCAAATTTATGAAAAACCTTAGTTAACTCTTTTTGGTTCGTATCGTCTAAAGTATTTCCAGATGATGATATAACACCAACTAATTTTGGAGAAACCATAGCTACAAGAAATCCCATTATTACAAGGACTACTAAAATTTCTATAAGCGTAAATGCATCTCTGCTAAAAGTAGTTTTCATCTATACATCTCAACCAGCAACTACTACCCAAAATATCACTACAACTAAAAGCAAAAGAAACAAAATTTTTAAATATCTACTTTGTTTTTTAAAAGCATCTACATCACCTATCATTAAGTGTCCTTTCCTTTTTCATTTTTATTTTTATTTTTTAATAATAATTCTTGGAGATCGTACCAAGTATTTACTATGTGATACTCAATCCTATCTTCTTCATCCATTTCATGGCCCATACTTAACAATGTTATATATTCAAAGTTATATGCCATTCTTGGATTTAATTCTTTGAGCTTTTTTAAGTATTTCATAGTTTTATCTTTATCTGCCATTCTAAATGCACAAGATGCTAGATTCTTATATATATTTTCATTTTCTTCTAATTTTAATGCTTGTTCATAAAACTCTATAGCTTTTTCATAATTTTTTATTTGATGGTAAGCATTTGCTTTTTTATTTAAAACATCCAAACTATCATTATCTAAAGCTTCAAGATGCACAATAGCGTATTCATAATCTTTATATTTTATAAGTAGATTTGATATTTTTTCATTTGCCTTTTGATGATTTACATCCTGATAAAGTATCTTGTCATAAGCTTTTAATGCTTTATCATCAAGTCCTTTTTTTTCATACTCTTCTCCAAGACTTAAAAGTGCTTCTAAATTTTGTGTTGTATCATACAAAGGAAGCAAATCATAAGACTTTATATCTTTAGTATAAATATTTGAAAATTTATCAAAATCTTTTTTTCCTATAAAATATCTTGGGCTTTTTTCTTGTATATATGCAAAGTACTTCATGGCTTCATCAGTTTTGTTTTGTTTATCAAGTGCTATTATTATATTTTCTATATAACGATACTTTGGACGAAATCTCTCTATTGCCTCTTTATAGTACTTTATAGACTTATCATAATTTTGTATATCAAAATTTGCTTTTGCTAACTTTTCAAGAACTTCTTCATTTTTATAGTTAGCACTTAAGTATGCCTTTTCATACATTTCTATAGATTTTTTATTCTCACCCATTTTTGCCAAAGCGGTTGAATAATCAAGCAGTGTTTTTGTATCTTTATCATGCATCTTTACGGCTTCTTCATAAAGTTTTGCCGCTTCTTTGTTCTCTCCTGACATAAGTTTTGAGTACGCTTTAAAAGCCACTTTTTGAAACTCTAATACATGGTTTATTTTTTCTTCTCTACTCTTGTGGTTATCATAAACCTTATACGAAAAACCTCCAAAAACTAAAACAATAACACCAAAAAAACTCAATAAAACTTTTCTCATAAATAACTCCAAATTATAAAATCTAAATAAACAACCTTGATTGACTCTTTAGGTTTTATATATGTTTCCCAAGCAAAAGCTTAGAAAACATAATAAAATTTCTAATTAAAGATCACCTTCTATATCAGTACCTTTACCTCTAGTTAGTTTAACACCAAACCAACCACCACGCTCACCAATCACATGTCCCATAGGATCTACTGATGTAGTATGACGAACTGTTTGACCTTCTAGTTGACCACCAAGCAGAGATGGATTCCACGGAGTACGAGCAGAAATCTCAAATGAGCCATCATCTAACTCATCATACTTAATCGCTTGAAATGTAATAGGGTCAGTTGCAGTTGTTGCTCCACCAGCACCACCAGCACCTAAAGTAGCAGTTTGAGTTATACCATTAGTGCCGTCTGCTTGAAATCTATCAAGAGTCGCTTGAAGTCTTGGAAGAATTAACGAATACCCACCATAAGTGAAATCATTCTCAGCATTTTTCTGTGAAGCAGATACACCAGACTCATCTAAGTAACCTTTTACAACTAGCATATTTCTATTTGAAACACCCATAACGATACGAAGAACATTTTTAGCTTCACCTATACGAGTATATACTTTTGCAGCAGGAGCAATCGCTGAACCAGAAGCAAGAATAGGTGCAGCAGCTGGAGCTATAGCTTCAGTAACAGTTTCATCTACTGTTACTGTTGATTGAGTAACTGTGACTGTAGCACCTTCAGCAAACTCTAAAGTACCTGCTTCATTATAACCTGCACCAATCATCATAACTGGCAAATTTGTTCCATTAGTAGCAACTGCTCTTCTTACATAAGACACAGATTTATTACTATCAGCTGGGTCCCTTGCTTCTAAGTTCATTACAGCCGCACCAATTAATGTTTTTAACTCTTTAGCTTCAGCAACATTTAAAAAGTGAGTCATTGGTAACATTCTTGTTGAAAACTCTTCTGATAGTGCCTCAACACCGTTAGCTTCATTATAATCTGCTGTCGCTACAATTTTACCACTGTTTGCAACATAATCAGAACCATCAGGCATTACACCACCTACACTTACAAGATTAGTTAGTGCTGGAGGAATAGATGCTTTTTTTGTTAAGTAACTATTCATAGCATCACTAAATCTTTGTAAACCTGTATCATTAGTAGTCTTAACTGCACCATCAACTACGCCTGCGAGTTTTGGAGCTACTAAAGCTACTAAAAATCCCATTATTACAAGGACAACTAAAATCTCTATAAGTGTAAAACCACCACGAGCCATTTTCTTTGTTGAAGATATCACATTCAACTCCTTAAATTTATTACGAAATAAAATAACAATTTTGATATTAATAATCATTATTTTATTTTCGGAACTGGCAGTTTAGCATTTTAACTGCTTAATAAACAATAACAGCTATTACTATTATTATAAAATATTATGTAATAGGGTTTGCTGTCTTTACAAGTATATATTGTTTATGTACTTTATTTACAACAGTAATCCAGCCAATATCTTTGTAAAAATTAACATGCCTTACCGTTGTTGTATAGCTTATTATAGGATAACCCTCTCTATTTATAAGCTCTGTTAAGGCTTCTATTGTTATAGGGTTTGACAATCCATGTAGTGTTTTTAAAACTTGTTCTCGCTGTTCTGAAAAACGTAAGTCATTTTTTTTAATATATTTATATAAATATTTTTTATATAAAATAAGGGGAGAACGCTCTTGTGTATTTACATACAACATTATGTGCAATATCTCAGTAAACAATAGTACCAATCTTCTTGAAAAATTTTTTTATCTTCGATTAGTGTTATTTCAACTTTATTTATTTTTTGTGAAACATCAACACACTCTATACACTCCTCTGGGATGTTATGTGCATCTGTTAGATATTCGTAAACAAAATCGTTTAGTTCAAAATCTTTCCAACAATATCCAGAACAAAGTTCTCTTATAACAAAATATGTAGGCATTTTAGTCCTTATTTATCTTTAATCGTATTTTAATAAAAACTAGCTTAACATTTTTTGATATCAATTATCATTATAGATAAATCTTATGTGGGGTTTTTAGTATAGTATTTATAAGTCTGGCATATAGCGTAACAACTATAATATTTTTGGTTTATTATTTCTTAGATAAAACAACACCGCTTTTATAATGTCATCATCATCTTTGGAATCTGACTTTATACTCTCTTTAGAGTCATTTAAGTAAGTAACAGTTATGTTTTGTCCGTAATTCATAATACTTTTTATCTTTTTATCTAAGCTAAGAAGTTTGATAACCATCAACTCAAAAAACTGTTTTGTAGGATTGTCCAACTCTCCAAATCTATCTATGATTTCTTCTTCTATCTCATAGATTTCTACACTCTCTTCACATTGAGAAAGTCTTCTGTAGATGTCTAAACGAAGCCTGTCTTCTTTTACAACTTCATCAGATATAAATGCTGATATAGTAAGCTTTATATCAACCTTTGCTCTCTCATTTTCTTGAGTATTGCTAAGTTGCTTTATGGCATCTTCGAGCATTCTAAGATATAGTGAATAACCTATATTTTTTATGTGTCCGCTTTGAGCATCTCCAACAAGATTTCCACCACCGCGTATCTCTAAGTCGTGATAAGCCAATACTGAGCCGCTTCCTAAAAATGAGTTAGACTCTAGTGCTAAAAGACGTTTTTTCGCTTCATCGGTTAGATTTTCTTTATTTTGGACTATAAAATAAGCAAATCCCTCACTATGCCCACGTCCTACACGACCACGAAGCTGATGCAAGTCTGCTATACCAAACCTATCTGCACCATCGACTATCATAGTATTTACATTTGGCATGTGGATGCCTGACTCTATAATGGAAGTCGCTATCATAAGGTCATACTCTCCTGCTTCAAACTTTAACAACTCTTTTTCTGTAGCAACAGCTGAGATTTTTGAGTGAAGCATTAAGATGCGAAGGTCTGGAAGTATAGCTTTTAACTCACCCAACTTTATAGGCATGTGATCGATGGAGTTATGCACATAAAAGACTTGTCCACCACGACGAAGTTCACGCATAACTACTTCTTTTATTAGCTTCTCGCTATACTCTTTTACAAAGGTTCTAACACCCTGTCTCTGGCTTGGCGGAGTTAAAAGTTGGCTCATAGTTTTTATGGAACTAAGTGCTTGGTTTAGTGAGCGAGGAATAGGTGTAGCACTCATAGAGAGTAGATGCACATTGTGGTAAAGCTCTTTTATCTTCTCTTTTTGTTTTACTCCAAACTTATGCTCTTCATCTATAATAACAACACCTAAGTTTTTAAATGCCAAACCAAAAAGAGCGTGTGTTCCAACAACTGTGTCTATTTCTCCAGATGCAAGACCTTTGATGATGTTGTTTTTATCTTTAGTACTTACAAATCTATCTAGTTTTGCGTACTTTATACCCATATCTTTAAATCTCTCATCTAATGAGCGAAAGTGTTGAGCTGAGAGAAGTGTTGTTGGAACTATAAAAGCAGATTGAAAACCTGATTTGTATGCTGCAAAAATGGTGTTCATCGCGACTTCCGTTTTTCCAAAACCAACATCGCCACTAAGAAGTCTATCCATAATATGACCAGAACTCATCTGCGTTATTATCTCATCTACTGAGTTTGTTTGGTCATCAGTATAGTCAAACCCTGAGAGCTTTTGAAAATCTTGAAGCTCTTTTTTTGCTATGCTTATCTTCGGAGCTTTTATAAGCTCTCTTGCAGCTGCGGTATTTACAATTTGCCCAGCTATCTCCATAAGACGTTTTTTTACTTTGTCTTTTAACTTACCAAAACTACCTTTGCCAAGTCTATCAAGAACAGGGACACTACCCCCAGATGCAATGTAGCGGTCTATAAAGTCTAAGTTCTCAACTGGCAAAAGTATCTTGTCATCACCAACATACTTAATAACTATAAAATCTTTTATACCGCCAAGAATCTCAGTCTGCTCAATCTTTTCAAATATACCAACACCATAATCTTCATGGACTACATAATCCCCAGCTTTTAAGTCATCGAGCATGATTGAGCTTTTTCTTCTACGTCTAACTTTATCGGGTTTGTTAAGCGATACAATAAGCTCATCTTTTGTGAGTATATTTAAAATATATGGAGCATAAACTTCTTTAATATTTGTAAGATTAAAAAGACCAGCTTGTTTCATCAGAGCTTCATTCGCTGCGATGATAGTCACTTTTTTATCTTTGTGAACTCTTAACAAGGTTTGCAAATCTGCTACTACCAACTCTTTAAAGTTATCACTTTGAGGTAAAATTTCTAAGTTAAAATCTTCTTTTGATACCTTTGGAGAGTTTAAAGCATAAGCATCTAGCAAGATTCTTTGTAGCGAAGTAGCAAGTTTTGCCTTTTTGTTATCTAAAAAGTTTGAAGCTTTATCTTCAAGATACCAAAACCCAAGAGATGCTACATCTTTTACAAGTGAGTCAAACTCACTCTTTTGTACTCTCTCATTTAGGGCATTAAAGCTATCTTCATCCAAAGAGTAAAAAGCAGGACTAACTTCAATTCTTTCAAGTTCTTCGCCTTTAGTTCTTTGAGACTCCAGTTCAAAGTATTTTATCTGCTCTATTGTTTCATCAAAAAGAGATATACGAACAGGCATTATAGATGCTGGTGCGTAAATATCTATAATATCACCACGAAAAGAAATCTCTCCCTCAACTTGAACCATATCCACAAAGTTATATCCCCAAAATAGCATCTGCTCTTTAAAAGAACTAAGATTTATATCTGAGCCAAATTCGATAGTCGTTGATTTGAGTAATGAAGCATCTGGAAGATGAAACAGTAGAGTTTTTAAAGGAGAGATTACAAGTGGTTTTTTATTTTTTGCGTAGTATTTTTTTAAAGAGTAAAAAAGCTGATGTAACTCCTCTTTATATACACGTAAGTCATCCCCAAAACTAGCTCTAAAGTCTGGAAAAACAACTACTTCTTTGTTAAAAAACTCTGCAACACTCTTTAGAGAGTTTGCTTCTTTTGAATCTTCACAGATAAGAACTTCAAGATCTTGATTTTCATCAGTTTTAAAATATTGAAATAACGCGTTTTGTGACATTGTTTTCCTAATGGGATTGTATATTGTTAAGAGAGATTAAAAAGCTTATAAAGCAAAAGAAAAACTCTTTTGCTTTAGTCTTTTTTTATTGTGAGTTTTTCAACTTCAGTTTCTTGATTCGTTAAGCTTTGAGTAGTCGGTGCAGGTGAGACATCTGTCACAACACTATTACCCTCAAAAATACCTTTAGCTTCAATAACTAACTCTGCTGATTCTATAGTACCGCTAACACGTCCAGCCGCTTTTATCTCAACTCTAGCTGCATTTACACTGCCTTCTATATAGCCTTGAACAACAAGTCTTTTAGTAGTTACATCGCCTTTGATATGACCGTTTTTACCGATGTTTACCTCTTTTTTTGAGTGTATAACTCCTTCAAACTCTCCATCTACATATAAATTACATGATAGATTCATTTCCCCTTTGATTGTAGAGCCAGTTGTGATGATGGTAGTGTTTGAGTCGGGTTTGGTACTTTTATGTGTGCTGTCGCCGTTATTAAAGATTGCCATGGTATTTTTTTCTCCTTTTCAAATATGTCTTTATAATTTTGTACATTCCATTTTACAAAATAAAAAGGATTTACAGCACGTCCTATAAATCTTATCTCATAGTGTAAATGTGGTCCGCTACTCATACCAGAGTTGCCAGTATAAGCGATGAGATCACCTTTTTTTACAAATTTACCCGATTTTATCACAATCTTGTTTAAATGACCAAAATACGCTCTAAAACCGTAGTTATGTTGCAAAATTACAAGATTTCCAAAACCACTCTTTTTATGATAACCCGCATATTCAACAATCCCATCCGCAGTAGCGTAAACAGGTGTTTTCATTCTAGCTTTCATATCAAGACCACGATGGAACTCTTTTCTTTTTAGAGTGGGATGAATTCTATATCCAAACTTACTTGTAATACCATTGTAAATAATAGGTGAGCCACTTGGAATAAACTGCAACAGAGTTGCCATGTGCTCAGAGTTAAGTTTTGTTACGCTCACTCTCTCTTGCAGAGTCATATCTGCAACTGGAGCTATACCTATAAGTGTCTCTATTTCTGAGAGTGTATCTGAGACTTCACTTAGTTCTTTTTTCTTAGATAGCAATGCACTCTGAGTATCTCTCATACTTTGGTCTAGTTGAAGGTTTTTCTCTTGTAAATCATCAAAAGCTTTTTGAGTGCTTTGACGTTTTATCTCTATCTCTTTTACTGAGTGATTTAGATATAAAATAGTACCTACAGCAATTAGACCAATAAAGCCAAAAAACATAGCTATATACCAAAGTGCCTTTTTGACAATTTGATGAAGGGTAAACTGTTTTACACCATGGTCATCATTTATAGTAATAGTAAAATGATTATTCATATCTTATAATTCCACTAGTTTTGTTTTTTTCATAAAAGCTTCTACTACACTAAAAGATCCAAATACAAGATACTTAACATCTTCAACAACACCGTTAAACGTGTAGCATTTTATCTCTAAATCATTTAAAACTCTTTTAAGATGTATCTGTGCTTCTGCTCTTGTATCACTTATCTCAATTATTTCAACATGCTCAACTATTGGTTTTAATGTTTGCAAAATAGTTTTATAATCTTTATCTCTGTAACTGTTATATATTAAGACATATTTTTCTGGCTTTAGTGATTGTACTATAGCACTAGCAGCGAGTGGATTGTGACCTACGTCTATTATAATATTTTTATCTATTTGAGTTAATCTTCCAAATAGTTTTGAATACAAAAAAGCATCTTCACTATACTCTATATTTAAAAATTTCAAAGCGCAGATGCTAAGAGATAGATTTTGACTCAAATACTCTGGAAGTTTTAGCTTTTTTGAGATGTTTTTTATCTTTTTTTCATCATCTTTAT
>Ga0193956_1001176_pt1 | contig 10695 bp, 3 predicted proteins | sample BB_7_MG_FD_140358 | JGI IMG/M metagenome (GOLD analysis project Ga0193956, IMG submission 140358) | Microbial mat bacterial communities from the Broadkill River, Lewes, Delaware, United States - BB_7_MG | ecosystem: Environmental > Aquatic > Freshwater > River > Microbial mats | place: USA...
AGCCGATTTGCAACGTGATGATTTCTCTTACGATGCGGCGCAAGAAATGGCGGTTAAACACCTCCAGCGCCTGTTTGATGACCTGATTGCAGCGGAGGAGCAACGCTCCCAGCCAAGTGGACTTTTGGGACGCTTGAGCAGTCGTCTGAACAAGAAAAAACCAGAGCCGGAAATGGGCCTGTATTTCTGGGGCGGCGTGGGTCGCGGTAAGACTTATCTGGTGGATACTTTCTACGATGCGCTGCCGTTTGAACGTAAGATGCGCACGCACTTTCACCGCTTTATGCAACGCGTTCACGGCGACTTAACCCGTTTGACGGGCGAAAAAAACCCACTGGAAATTGTAGCGGATAGCATTGCAGAAGAAGCGCGAGTGATCTGCTTTGATGAGTTCTTTGTGTCTGACATCGGCGATGCCATGATTCTGGGCGGTTTGATGCAGGAGCTGTTCGACCGTGGTGTGACGCTGGTGGCGACGTCCAATATTGTGCCGGATGGCTTGTACAAAGACGGCTTGCAGCGTGACCGTTTTATCCCGGCAATCAAACTGCTGAACAAGTACACCGAGATTGTAAACGTTGATAGCGGTGTGGATTACCGTCTACGGACGCTGGAACAGGCCGAGCTGTACCACTTCCCGCTGGATGATGGTGCTGAAGTGAGCCTGAAGAAGAGCTTTGAAGGACTGATTCCCGATATCCGCCACGTTGATCTGAACGTGAATGTGGAAGTGCTGGGACGTGATATTCCAGCCAAGGCAGTTTGTGATGACGTCGCCTGGTTCGACTTCTATGCCCTGTGTGATGGCCCGCGTTCCCAGAATGACTACATTGAACTGGGCAAACTATTCCATGCGGTGCTGATTTCAGACGTACCGAAGATGAGCATCAAAAACGATGATCTGGCGCGTCGCTTTATTAACCTGATCGATGAATTCTACGATCGTGGTGTCAAAGTAGTGATGTCAGCGGATGCGGCTATCCCGGATATTTATGAAGGCGGCAAGCTGGAGTTTGAATTCCAGCGCACAACGTCACGTATGCTGGAAATGCAGTCGCACGATTATCTGGCGCGGGAGCACAAAGCCTGATTGAACCTTAAACCAAATAACAAAAGCCGTGCTGGTGGTCGCCAGCGCGGCTTTTTTGTATCAGGCGATCAAGACCACTCTTAAAGCACAAAAGAGACAGAGCTAAAGGGCGAGCGCCTTGTTCACGTGCTGGCGAATCGTTTCTATGTCGGCTGGCTTGAATCCCTGATGCGTCCAGAGCAAGGTGCCATCGCGTCCAATCAGATAGGACGTTGGCATTCCCACCACACCGTATTGATCGGCAACCGCCGCGTCGGTATCCAGCAGCAAGGGATACGACAAAGAAAACTGATTGGAAAACGCTCGGGCCGCTTCGACACTGTCATCCAGACTGATAGCCAAAATAGTGAAACCTTCCGGTTCCAGCTTCTGATAAAGCGTCTCCAGCATTGGTAACGACTTCCTGCAGGGGCCACACCAGGCGGCCCAGAAATCCACCAGAACGACCTTGCCACGATATTGGGATAGCTGCTGCTGTGTGTTGGTATCGCGCAAATCCGGCAGCGTAAAGTTAGCGGCGGGTTGGCCTGTTGTCAGGCTGAAGGCAGAGGAGGTGAACAAAAGACAGCATAGAAACAGGCATCGATTCAAAAATGGCATAAGAAACTCCACAAACAACATCGGAGTGGAAAAATACCGGTCGGTTCAGTGAAGAGCAATGTGCATAGTTGAATCTGCATGAAAATTGGCTTGTGTCAGTGTTTTGGACAATTTGCGCTCCAGGTTTGTGAAATAGGTCGTGCTTGGTCTTTGTGGTTCTAATTTGATCTGTTATGTCGGGTTTGGTTTGTTCTAGACTCGGGGTTTTTCCCGTTGGGGATTCGTGAGCAATCCTTGTGCTCTTTGTACTCAGGAGGAGTGGATGAACGTCAGACTTGGATTACGGTTATTTCTGTTAGGGCTTCTGTTGTTTACCAGGCTGGTGAATGCTGCAGATGTGCCGTATAGCGATAACACCTCTCGTGCGTTGACATGGCTGCTGCAACAACAGCAGCAGATCAATGGTGCATTTGATAATGCCCAGACACAGTCAACGAGCTGGAAAGCGTCTGCTGAAGCGGCAATGGCCTACTCAGTATCCGGCAATCTTGATCAGATCAATTCTGGTTTGCTGGTTCAGTTTATGAATGCTGAAAACAGCTCTTCTACAGAGTTTTTAGGTTTGAGAGTACGCATCAATCAAACTCTCAATCTTGATGTGGCCAATGATATTGCCGAAATACTGTCGCGACAGAATGGCGATGGAGGCTTTGGAAGCGACTCCGGGTTTGACAGTTCTGTTTATGATACGGCATTTGCTCTGGGTGCATTGTTTCACGATGTTGCGGCCCATAGAGATAGCATTAACCGTGCTTTGGAATATATTCAGGGCAAACAACAGGAAAATGGCAGTTTTCTATTTTCTGGCAATAACTCCTCCGTACAATTATCTTCGATGACCCTCATCGAATTGACTCCTTATTTTTTCCAGTTTGATCTCGGCGACTCTCTCGGAAAAGCTCAGCAATATGTCCTTGATTCTTTGGGTGATAACGCTGTCCTGGCGCAAATGGAAAGTTGGCAAACAGCCCTGTCATTATTGGCAGTAGTACCTGTCACAACCGATGCAATACGCTATCAACAAGCTGTCAATCAACTGATTGCTGCCCAGCAAGCCGACGGCTCCTGGGGAGAGGATGTTTACACTACTGCATTGGCCATTCAGGCTCTGGTTCGTATTCAACAGGCTGATACGGTTCAGGACTTGACCAAAGCGACGCTTACCGGACGGGTGTTGGCGTCGGGGAAGGCATTGGAAAATGTAACAGTGACCTTGGCTGAACAGAACCTCACTGCCACAACATCTGTGGACGGTCGTTTTAGCTTGAGAGGAGTGCAGCCGGGGGCGTTTTCATTGGAGTATCAAGCCAGTGGTTATCATGCAGCAACCCAGTCTGGCAGTGTGAAGACCGGGCAAATATTTGATTTGGGCACTGTTCAGCTTACGCCACTACCGAACACCGGAATTGTTACCGGACAAATTAAAGCCGCGTCGGATAGTACCCCCCTGGCCAATGTGCAGATTCACATTGGCGGTGATCAGAATCGCATGGCACAAACGGATCATAACGGTTTTTATCGGATCGCTGTTGAGCCTGGTGATATCACACTCAATGCTTTACTGACTGGCTATCAAGCCGTTTTTGCAACGGCTACATTACAGGCTGGTCAGGAAATCCGATTCTCTCCACAACTGGTTGTAGAGGAAATATCCTCTGGCTCTGTCACTCTGCAGGGAAATATTCTGGATGATAAAACCGGTGATCCTGTATCGGTTTCTGAGATCATTATTAATGGTGGTACAGCGGTTCCTGTAGCCGGGGGAGCATTTGAGATTCTGAATGTATCACCTGGGGTGATGCAGATAACGATCCTGTCTTCCGGCTATCACACAGCGTCCGTTCAGTTAAATGCGAGCAAGGGTGGCACGGTCAATCTCGGGGACATTCGTTTGGTACCAGATTCTGAAGTTCTGGACTATGTCATTGTTCGAGGGCAGGTGCTCTCTTCGGAAGACAAATCTGCGTTAGCTGGTGTACAGATACAAGTCGCTGGAGACACTACTGCATCAACCCAAACCGATAGTAATGGACATTACCGCTTGCAGGTTTCGTCTGGTGATATTGTCCTGACAGCTTCTCTTTCTGGTTATCTGACGGCGTCAGGTGCGGTTACTGCCCCAGCAGGTGCGGATATCGTATTTTCACCAGAGCTGAAGCCGGAAGATACTGCTGCTCAAACTGTTACTTTGAAGGGACAGGTTATAGATGATCAAACTGGTAATCTGATCACCAATACCAATTTGTCTCTTGATAATGGAGCTCTACAGGTTGTTGCTGTTGATGGGACTTTTGATATTCCTGATATTAACGTTGGTACCATTAAACTGTTAATCCAGGCTGATGGGTATCATCCAGTTGAAACGGAAATTCTGGCTACCCAAACGGGTGTGCTTGATATGGGCAGTATTCGTTTGCAATCCAGTGTAGCGAATGAACACTCAACGATTTCTGGCCGGATCATGGATGCAGATACTCAGACTGGTATTCCATTTGCCAGTGTTCAATTAATTCAAATTCCAGATCCAGATGAAATTGATCCGGAAGTACTTGAAGCAACCCCAACTGTTCTGACTGTGCAGACAGATGCTGGTGGGTATTTCCAGATTAATCAGATTGAATTCCTGTATATGGAGTTATTTGTTCAATCCACCGGGTATTTGAGTCATTTCCGTAATATTCACTTCTCTGAATACGGTTCAAAACAGTTGAATATCGAACTGAATGCCTTTTCTGCGGCAGGAATCGAAATCACCCAGTTTGCAACAGATTTGCCAGCGTATCCGGCGTATACCAGTGTTGCGATGAATGCCACATTGAAAAACGGCAGTGACAGTGCACGTCGTGTGAAAGCAAGCCTGGAAATACTGAATGCTTCCAATGAACAGGTTCAGCAATTTCTGATTGGACTCGGCCATGATCAGGCTGGTACTCCAGAACCTCCAACTTTATTACCAAATACTCCAGTAGCTGTACAAGGCAGTTGGTATACCGGTATTCATGAACCCGGCCAATACAGAGCGGTGCTGTCATTGTTTGATGCAATGAATGGCCAGGTTCTGGTACAGAGCGAGCGTCATTTCCAGATTGATGAAACCCGAGAGTTACGCGAAAGCAAACTTCTGGTATCCCCACGCATTTCCAGAGTAGGTGCAAATGAAACTGTGCAAACCTCTGTTCGTATGCAGTACTACGGTAATGTTGAGGTTGAATATGTTGTGAATTACACACTGCTGAACCCTGATCATGACGTGCAAATGACAGGTTCTCGGGCTATCCAGCTAAAACCGGGAGATACCACCGTTACGCATACCATTGCGTCAACTCCAGTGACGTTTAATGTCAGTGGTGAATATCAGATTCAAGCTGATGTAACGAATGAAGCGCTTCAGATTGAAGCCGGGCGCATTGTTGTTGCTCCTTCTACGCGTCTCGAAGTGAGTCAGGAACTGATGCCAGACACCGTGTATCCAGGGGCAGATAAAACCCTGAAAGTTGAAATCCTGCTGCAGGGAGTGGAGCAACAATGAATATATATCTAAGGTACTTTTTTAGCCTGTTATTGGTTATTTCTGGAATATATTCCACGGCTTTGCAAGCTGCGGTTGATAGCCGTGGCACCGAGTTTATGTTCGCTTTTCCACCGAACTATAATAATAGCGTTGACTTGATCCTGTTTATTTCTTCAGAAACTGACGCTCAGGGAATAATTGAAATTGCAGGGCTTGGCTTTGTTGAAGATTTTTCTGTTACGGCCAATACGGTGACAGAAATATCGTTGCCTCGTCAGGCACTGGTAACCAGTATCAATAGCATCATAGAACGTGGTATCAGAGTTGTCAGTGATAACGAAGTATCGGTGTATGGATTAAATAAGCGGCGTTACACTACTGATGCTTTTTTGGCGCTACCAGTTGATTCTCTGGGTCTTGAATATTTAAATATCAGTTATCCAGGCTCCTCTTCTCTTCCTTCTCAAATGCTGGTAACTGGTGTATATGATAATACGGAAATCAAAATCATCCCTTCAGGGAGGGTAAATGGCCACCCTGCTGGAGTAGAGCTTTCTATTGTTCTGAATGCTGGCGAAAGTTATCTTTTGCAAGCCTATGGTGTCACTGATTTGACTGGAACTGAATTAAGTGCTTCTGCACCCGTTTCGGTGATGGGGGCTGTTAAATGCGTTAATGTTCCGGTTGGTTATAGTGCATGTGATCATATCGTTGAAATGTTGCCTCCGGTTTCAACCTGGGGACAATCCTTTGTTACCGTTCCTCTGAGTACACGTAAAAAGGGCGACGTATTCCGTATTCTGGCTTCTGAAGACAATACAAATGTTTTATTGGATGGAGCTCTGGTTGCTACCCTGCAACGTGGTGAGTTTTATGAACAGATTTTGACCAAGCGAGCCGTGATTGAAACAACGGCTCCCACATTGGTTGCTCAATACTCACCTGGACAGTCATTTGACGGCGTCATATCAGACCCTTTTATGATGCTCATCCCGCCTTCTGAACAATTTCTGGATCAGTACAATTTCTCGACTCTGACAAGCAATGCTGGATTTGATAACAGCTTCGTAAACGTCGTAGCGCCTGTCGGAGCCTTGAGTGGGATGCAACTGGATGGTCAGATTGTTGATCCAGCAGACTTCTTGCCAATCGGAAATAGTGGATTCAGTGGGGCACAAATTCAGGTTGATGGCGGCACACACAATATCGTGGCTACAGAGCCATTTGGCATCTATGTATATGGTTTTGGTAGCTATGATTCATACGGTTATCCAGGTGGTATGTCATTTGATCTGATTAACCCCAGAGGTGATGCATATGCGCCAAACAGTCGTCTCGAAGTAGTCGGGGATGTGATCATTGGTCGTGCATCAGATAGTGAAGACATTAATGCGAATAATGCACTGGATGCAGGAGAAGACCTGAATAGTAATGGCGTTATTGATCGCCGTTCTGAAGATATTAATGGTAATAACATTCTGGATAGTGGTGAAGACAGTAATAACGACGGTTTGCTGGATCGAGATCAGGGTATCTTCCGGGTTGAGTTACAAGAAGCAGAAAACCTGGAACTGGAAGTGGTTGCCTTTGTGCCCGGTGATATTTTCGTTGATTTTATTATTCGTCGTATTGACCCATCAGAGCCTGCCAGTGGCAATCTAGTTATCACAGATGGCGCCGGTAATGCCATTCTGACCCCTATCGATCAATTTTCCAAAGTTGCTTTTTCTGGCGTCAAAGTCGTTAGTACACTCAGTAACAATCAGCTGGATCTGGTGTCAGGGTCTTTATCTGAAACGCCCGTTCGTATAGAGAGTGTTGGTGATACTCTGGAAATTGAATGGCAATTTGATTCATTCACTGTCGATCAGGTAACGCTATTGAGCTATGACGTGATCATGCGCAATCCAATACCCGGTGAAAACCGATTGGTTTTGCATGATCTGGAAATGAGCTATTCCGATGTGAATGGTAATCCGGTTGTTATTTCTCTGGGCAGCAAGTATGTCAAGGTCGCGCCTTCTGCATTGACACTCTCAACCAGTACGGATAAATCACGTTATCAAGCTGGTGAAATTGTTGATATCAGCACGCTTGTTCGAAATGAGAGTGTTGTAGATGATACTGCTGTACTGGTGCTTGATATTACTGACTCTAATGGGGTCTTGGTGCAAAGCCTGATACAAAAACCTGTCACCGTTGCATCAAACAATACCCAACTGGTGAAAGATGCTTCTTTCAATGTTGGCAGTTTGCTAACCGGGAAATACAAGGTTAACGCTCAGCTGGTCGCTGATGGTAAAAAAATGCGTGAAGCTGAAGCGGACTTTATGGTGGTTACCCAGTCCGACGCATTGATTGATCTGGCCGTTACTGCGAACACGGATAGAGAAACCTACGCTCCCTGGGAGCCGGTTGATATCCAGACTGACTTGCGCAATCTGGCTGGGAATTCTCTGTTAAATAATGTTGCTGTTGAATTAAAGGTATTATCTCCAGGCGGTGATTTGCTATTGCAGCAGGAGCGATTTATTCAGCAGTTGGCTCCTTCCTCCATACAGCAGTTCAATTTTGACCTGCAATTGAATAAATCCCCTGAAGGGGAATACCAACTCCAGTGGAGTGTGCGGGATGCTGTATCTGACCAAGGTGTATTGGCATCCGTAACGAATACATTTGAAGTATCCAATGATCCAAACGCTGCGATTGTGGGTGATGTCAACTCACAACTGGATCAACTTTTTATTGGCGAATATCAGTTCTGTGACTATCAGGTTGAGAATATAGGTGTTACCAACGTTAGCCAGTTGGATATATTTTATAAAATTGTCAATGTGAATGATCAGTCTGTTGTTTCCACTGAAAATGTCACTCTGAATCCTCTGGCCGGTGAGCTTGAGTCTTATCAAAGCAGTTTTGCTACTCAGGACTATAAAGCTGGTCAATATGCCTGTGTTCTCGAAATGAGCCTTCAAGGAGAACAGCGCACTCTGGCACATGATCAATTCACAGTCATTGATCCGGTGAATATTGATATCAATGCACAGATAGTCTCTTCACCACGTTTGTTGATCCTGATGGACCCCGATCAATCTATTTGTTCTGGTAACAATGAGATCCCAGGCTGTACAGAAGCTCCGGAAGTTCCTGCGCTGGATACTCAAAACCAGGCATTGAATGCCTTGCTGGCAGATCGTTCCTATACGCAAGTGAGTAACCTCGAAGACTTTAAACGAGAGTTGCTATATGGACAGTACCAGCAGTACTTGCTGCTGAGTGAGCATCTGGCTCTGGACAGTGTGACAGCCAGTCTGTTGCGTGAAGCGGTTCATCGTGGCGATGGACTGGTATTTGCCAGTGGCCGTGCTCCGATTGATTCATCGATAGCTGAATTGTTGTGGCATGAACCTGCCGAACAAGAGTGCAGTGCGGAGCAAGCAACCATCGCAGGTCGCTTGCTATCAGAACTCAATATCATGGATGTAGGCACTGTGCAGATGAATCAAACCATTCGTGGCACGCAGGCTGACGATTACATCCGAATATCGGGGGCTGTCAGAAACTCGGGAAGTATTTCAGGTTCAGGCGGTAACGATGTGATCCATCTGATGGGGTGGGACAATGCCCGAAATACCTCGGTAACCGGGGACGGTGGTTACAACATTCTGATTCTGAATGAAGATGTGATCAGCAGCTATCAAGCGCGTGGAACGAACTCCGGTATTGTTCAATTTACAGGAGGCGGGAGTGCTATTTATAACAACTTCCAGGAAGTGCACGTTATCGCCGGAGATGCAGGAAACGGATGTGCCGATTCATCCTCTACAGATCCAGAACCTGTGAATAATGATCTGTCCGATACGATTGCAGGACGGCCTCTTGCCGAGTTCCATGTAATGGATATTGGCACTGTGCAAATGAATCAGACCATTCGCGGCACACATATGGATGATTACATCAAGGTATCCGGTGCCGTCAGAAATTCTGGCAGCATCTTGGGTGGAAGTGGTAACGATGTCATCCATCTGGCTGGTTGGGATAATGCACGCAACACGTCTGTGACGGGTGATGGAGGTTTCAACGTACTGGTTCTGAATGAAGAAATTGTCTCACGGCATCAGCCAAGAGGGACAAATTCCGGAATTGTTGAATTCACCAGCGGTGGCAATGCAATTTATAACAATATCCAGCAAGTGATTCTGTTGCCTGAAGATATCTGTGCTTCTGAGGAAAACACACAGAATCTGACTCTCGGTGCAGAGGGGGTTCGTTTCCTGGAAACACCGATCAGGAATGCGCAAGACATCCTGTTTGGGCTGGATCGTTCCTTACCTGAGATTGAGATACGTGATGCAACGATTGCAGGCTATTTCCTCAACCCTGAGCATCAGCAGCCAAATAACCCGGACTGTAATAAACCGGCCAGCAGCGATATACCGGCAGCCACTTTCTTCAGCTATGGAAAAGGTAAGTCTGTCTTTATCGGCTATGACGTGTTGGCAGAGCTAACGGCTGCTGGCGGGGATAATGCGCATTCAGAGGTTCTTCTGGACACGCTTGGCTACACCACACCAGCCATGTCGTTGGAACAGCAGGAAACATCGGCTGTAACGCTTGCTCTGAATATTGTAAATCAGGGTATCGAAACGCCAATCACTGCTGTGATCCATTGGCCGGTTGGCAGTCAGTTGCTGGACAACTTGCCGCAGACACAGGCACAAAATACATCTGTTATTTGGGCCAGTACTTTGCGTGTTGATCAGACATTACCGCTCATCAGTTGGGCCATACCGGCTTATCAAACAAAGGTGGGGGATGAACTGACGGGGCTGGCGGTTGCAGAATTGTTTATCGGAGATGACATAACGCAGCCACCTCGTGAGCGTATTGAACTGCCACTGAAATCATCTGCACTCATCTCGGTGGAGGTGCTAAGACAAGAATGGACAAACGCTATTCAGTCAGAAACCGATGCGGATGCCCGTCATGAGTTGACCACAGCTCAGGAGCGGTTTGAAAAGGCCATGGTTTCCTATCAGCAAAGTCGTTTGACTGACGCAATCCTTGAATTGCTGGAGGCAGCGGCTCATCTCAAGGCGGTTGATTCTGACCAGGCTGGATTCTTGCGTGATTCCGTTGGACACCAGTTGAAAGCATGGGGTCAGCAACTTCCTGGTGGAGAGTTGCCATGACCTACTCAGAATCATCAATCATTCAGACTGCAAGTAATATCGAAGTTAACGAACGGCAGGGACGTAAAAGCATGAGTGCAGAAGCAAAGACCAGGCGGGCTCAGGATTCAGTCGATGTCGGTGTGTGGGATACCGCCCCTCGTACGACAGGGGTGCTGAGACACATTGCTCGCCTTGTACTGGTTGTATTTTTGAACGCGGTTGTATGGCCCTCCTGGGCCATCGCGATTGAAGCTGAGCATCAGCAGCAACTGGCAAATGATCAGGCCTGGGACAGTAGCAATCAGCAACTGCATCAGGTG
>Ga0193956_1001177_pt1 | contig 10693 bp, 15 predicted proteins | sample BB_7_MG_FD_140358 | JGI IMG/M metagenome (GOLD analysis project Ga0193956, IMG submission 140358) | Microbial mat bacterial communities from the Broadkill River, Lewes, Delaware, United States - BB_7_MG | ecosystem: Environmental > Aquatic > Freshwater > River > Microbial mats | place: USA...
ATGAAATACTTCATGAGATAGAAGAACTTGAGATAAAAACTGCCCCAATAGCTCCAGATTGTTCTTTAGGACGACTAACGAGACTCGATGCGATGCAAGAAAAAAGTCTCAATCAAGCTGTTCTTGAAAAAGCAAAAATTCGCCTCAAAAAAATCGCCTTTGTTCTTACTAAAATTGACAATGAAAATTATGGAAATTGTAGTATTTGTGAAGAAGAGATACCATATGGTAGACTCTGCATTGTTCCAGAATCTACCATATGTGTCAATTGTGCTAACGGACAAAGCTAGTTTAAATTAATTTTTTTACTTTAGTTGTTTTAGAATGACGGACTATTTGGATTGTTATCATAAAACAATATTCTTAGTGTAAATAAAATTTTTACTACCTCCTCAATCTTAATCTCTTCATTACATCTTTACCAAACAAAAAATATTAAAATTTTACAATGAGTTTTTAAAAGTTGGGTGCTTATTCATTTTCTTTTTAAGACAATAGCAAAAAGGTTCATTTAGTTCTGTGAACACTAAAGATATCTAAACTCCTATCAATTAAAGCCGAGTTATTTAGTTATTAATTAGCAATTATAGTCATAACAAAAGTATATATGTCTAAAGTATCCCTGATATTAATATTTTCAATCGTATAAAATTTCTGAAGCTATACGATTGAAAATGATAAAGAATATCATATTCATAATTATTTAAGTTGAATTATAATACAATCTTCTAATTAATATTATTAAGTAGGTGATATGGAAGATATAAAACTCATTGTAGATTATGGTATTTTAGGTGTATTGTTATTTATGAGTATTCTCGTTTTAGGTTATTCTTTAGAGCGTTTATTTTTTTATAAATCTTTACATGTAAAAGATTATATAAATAAAAACTTATTAGAAAGAGAACTTACAAATAACCTTACCATTATTTCATTAATTGGTTCCAATGCTCCTTATGTAGGCCTATTAGGTACAGTTGGAGGAATTATGGTTGTATTTTATGATATAGGTTTAAGCGGTGGGGCACTTGACACTTCTAAAGTCATTGTTGGTTTAGCGCTTGCTTTAAAGGTTACAGCTGCTGGGTTAGTTGTTGCTATTCCTTCAACGATAATATACGGAGGATTTTTACGAAAAGTAGATATTGCATTAAGTAAGTGGGAAGATGAATTCATTAAAAAAAGTTGAGGGGATCAATGTAGTCCCGCTAATTGATATTATGTTAGTTCTACTAACTATTGTTTTGACTATTTCGTCTTTTATTTCATTAGGAAAAATTGAACTTACCCTACCAAATGGAAGTTCAAGTGCTAAAATCAAGCCAAATTCTTATGAAATAGCTATAAATAATCAAAACAAATTCTTTATAAATGGCATTGAAATAAAAAGAGATTTGATAGAAAAAAAACTCACTGAAGTAACTAAAAACGATATTGTTTTCATACAAGCAGATAAATTAACTCACTATGAAGATTTTGTTTTTATTGTAAATATTTTAAAAAACAGAGGAATAGAAAAAATTAACATGGCGGTACAAAATGAATAAAAGTATAAAACATATAGATACAAAAGATCTTTTTGACTCAAAGGTAAAAATTATTAAAATAATTCACAATAGCTCTGTGTATATTTTAAGAGTAACAAAAGATAATAAACTTATCTTAACCAAGTAAGTTTGAAATTAATATGGACAAATTACAATGAATAAACTCACTAAATACACAGAACTAAAATGGATTATATTATCCCTATTTATACATTCTTCTTTAGTAGGGGCTGTCATTTTTTTTAAAGAAGAGACTAAAAAAGTTGCTACCGTCAATCAACCAATAAGTGTTGATTTATCTATAGTACAAATTCCAAAAAAAAATTTGGAACAGCCTACAAAAAAGATCAAAAAAAAAGAAATTGTAAAAAAAGTTATAAAACCAAAAACAGTGAAAAAGATATTAGAAAAAAAACCTAAAGTTGTGAAAAAAATTATAAAACCTAATAATCTTATAGCAAAAAAAGTAGTTGAAAAAATAGTTGAAAAAACTCTAGAGACTAAAGAACTTGTAACTACAAATGAAAAGATTGTTACACCCAAGAAAAAAGTAAAAGTACAACCTAAAAAAGTTAAAAATCCAATTCAAACAACAAATATGCATTCAAAAAGTATGCAAAGAAAAAATTTTATTGAAACTAACTTTGCCATTATCAGAAATAAAGTACTTGCTAACCTAATATATCCTCATATTGCAAAAAAAATGGGGTTTCAAGGAACTACAACAATAGAATTGCAAATTGATAGTTTAGGGAATCTTGTACATGTAAAATTAACTAAAAGCTCTGGTAAAAAACTATTAGATAAGGCTGCTATATCAGCGGGTTTAAAACTAAAAAATACAAAATTACCTAGACCAAAAAATAACACTAAAGTCGTTTTACCAATAGTATTTAAAATAAGTTAACAAATAAAACAACATAGCCAGCTAAACTTAAACTTGTCCAGCCAGCCAATATAAAATTAATCATTAGGAGATTATATGAATGGCGAAAAAAAGTCTTTTTCTTTAAGTATAGCAACGGCATCATTATGTTTACTCCCAAACATACTTTTTGCAGATGCATTTGTAACACTTGAAAGCATTACACTACTTGAAGAGAGTTCAAGTGGAATTGGCGAGGAAAAAATCATATCGAAAAATACCCTTGAACGAACTCAAGCAAAAGAGATGAAAGATGTCTTTAAAAATGAAGCTTCTATAAATGTTGGTGGTGGTGCAAGAAATGCCCAGCGTATTTATCTAAGAGGAATTGAAGGTACAAATCTTAACATAACAATAGATGGAGCCAAACAAGGGGGAAGTCTATTCCAACATTCAGGAGATATTGGAGGGATTGATCCCGCTTTGTTAAAAAGTGTTGCAGTCTCAACTATAGCAGGTGCAGATTCAGGTAGTGGTGCACTTGGTGGTAGTATTGTTTTAGAAACAATTGATGCACAAGATATGCTCCTAAAAGATCAAAATATGGGTGCTATCATAAGAGGTGGCTTTTATAGTGCCTCTGATGGATATAGTGGTGGTACCTCCATCTATGGGCGCATCAATGATTATAGTGGATTAATTTTTGATATATCAGGTGTTAATCAAGAAGACTATCGTACAGGAGATGGTGGTGATGCTTTAAATTCAGCCGTCGAAGATAAAAATTACTTTTTGAAATACAGTTTACTTAATTTCAAAGACAATAGTTTGAAAATTGGTTTTATGCATAATGAAAATGATGGGTACTATCTCGGTGGTGGTCAAGGGAGTGATATGGGTGTTCCCGATCCTAGTAAAGATGCTAGCCACATAATTAGTACAAGGGATACTTATACAATAGATCATCGTTATAATCCAGATAATCATTGGATAGATTTAAAAACAAACTTTTATTACAATAAACGAAATTATGAGAATGAAACTAGTGACACTGATGTTACAAGTAAAAATATTGGTGGTAATATTAAAAACACTATGACATTTGAAACTGGTAACTTTTACCATTTATATACACTTGGTGGTGATTATAATGTCGAAGATGGTATTACAAAAGGTGCTTCAACTAATACTTCAGAAACACTAGGTCTTTTTCTACAAGGTAGTACAAATTATAATATTGTTACTTTAAATTATGGACTAAGATTAGATGAATACAATGTTGATTATGGCACAAATAAATCTTTTAATGGAAATGAAATTTCACCAAATTTTGGCTTAAATATTGAAATAATTGAAGGATTAAATGCCTTTGCAAATTATAGCGAATCTATAAAAATAGGAAGTATTATTCCTATCCAATGGCTTTCAAATACAAGACCAGATACATTATATAATGGCTCAATTAACGGATATATTAAACCTGAGACTTCTAAACAAATGGAAGGTGGTTTAAAATATAACCTAAAAAGCGCTTTTATTAATGGTGATGATTTTAGTATTGGTGGAACAATTTTTAAAACAACCATCAGTGATCTTATTGAAAAATCTGGTAAACAATGGCGTATTGATGCAATATATAATAATCCATTAGATGTTATTTCAAAAGGTTATGAGTTAAAAGCAAGTTGGAAATTAGAATCTTTTAAAACATCATTAAGCTTTTTACATGTAAATACAAAAGATGCTGATGGAAATATCATTATAGCTGAGAGGAGAACAGCAAGCTCTGTTGGAGACACTCTAAAATTTGATAATATTTGGGCTATAAATCCTCAAATCCAAATAGGATATACACTTACTTCTGTAAGTGCCATTGATGATTTACCCTCAACTTCTACTCAAAGAAAAGGTTATATCTTACATGATATCCAAGCTCAGTATAAACCAAAGTCACTTAAAAACCTCACAATAAATTTAGCTGTCAATAATATGTTTGATAAAGAGTACTATGCACAAACATCTTTTGAAGGAGCTGATGGAAGTTTTGTTGAAGAATGCGGTAGAGACATCCGTCTCTCATTTAAATATATATTTTAATTAAAGGAAAAAAAATGAAAAAAATCTTATTAACAGTTTTTATAACACTTAGTTTTGCAACGCAAATATTTGCTCACCAATTATGGCTAGAACGCTCAGGAGAAACTCTTAAAGCATACTTTGGACATTTCCCAAATTTTAAAGAAAAAGAGAGTGGTAAACGGTTAAAGGCTATCAAAGGATTGAAATTAAATCCTCAAAGCACTTATGTTAGTACAAAAAGAAAGAGTGATCATATCGAGATAACTGTAAACACACAAAAAGATATAGCACTTATAGAAAAAATGTCTCCTAGAAAAGGAAAATTTGTTGATTTTACAGTTCAGACAATCTTCTTAGCAAGAGAAGGGAGAAAAGAAAATAAAGATCTTTTATACCTTGACATTGTCCCTGAAAGTCCAAATAGCAATACTTTTTTCTTGAAATTAAATAAAGAAGTATTACCAAAAATGTCACTTAGTGTTGTAGCACCAAATGGTTGGTCAAAAAAATTTAAAAGTGATAAATTTGGTAAAGTAACCATTGAAACTCCATGGCAAGGTGATTATGTTGCATCTCTCAAATATACAGATAAAACACCAGGAAAAGCTGATGGTAAAGATTTTGAACAAACAAATTATGTAATGAGTCTGCATTTCAATGTCAATGAATAGAAATTCTATCAGAAAAATCTTCTTTCAAGTGCATTGGTATTTAGGAATATTTTTTTCTTTATTCTTATTTGTAGTTGCATTAAGTGGAGCTGTTTTATCTTTTGAAAAAGAGATAAAAACAGCACTCAATCCTGCACTATACCAAAAAAATGATACTAAAAAAGTTCAATTTTTACCAAGCGATATAATAAAAATAGTAAAACAAAAAGAACCTTTAGCAAGAGTAAGAATGATTATCGATGATAAAAAATCTCTCTTACCTCTTGCAAGTTTAATGCAAAAAGGCGAAAAAGGGCATGAAGCTATGCTCTATAGTATCAATTTAAATACTTCTGAGCTAACTCTTCTAAAAGGTGAGAGAATGTTTAGATTTATGAACGATTTTCATAGGCGACTACTCACGGGACACATAGGAAGTCAAATAGTGGCACTAACTAGCATTAGTTTACTCTTACTTATGATTTCAGGAGTTTATCTTTATTGGGGGAGATTAAAACGAAGATTTTTCAACTCTTTTAAAATTAACTTTCATAAAAAAGGAAGAGCTTTTTTATACCAATTACATTCTGCTCTTGGTATGTGGCTAATTCCATGGTACCTCATAATTATTTTAAGTGGTTTATACTGGTCATATGCCTGGTATGGCAACATGATTCAGTCTTTTGCAAATGTCAATATACCAATAAGTGGTAAAATGATGCGTTCAAAAAAAATGAAAAAAATGAAAATACCATTGAGTACTTATGATGTGGCATGGAAAATTTTTAATGCACAAAATATCGTATATAAAAAAGCCATACTAAAATTATCAGTAAAAAATAAAATTGTGAATCTTAGCTATTTAAACAAAGATAGTATGCACTCAGATGCTTATAATCTTATAAGCATAGATACACAAAAAAGGAAGCTTGTCTCTCATAAAAATTTCAACAAATTACCTATAGGAGAGCAAATAGTACGAAGCATGTCTACAATTCATAGTGGTGAGTTTTTCGGGTGGTTTGGGCGTATTAGTATTTTTATTGGATCAATACTAATGTCTATTTTTGTTATAACAGGATGGATGCTTTATCTCTCACGCCGTAAAAAAGTACTCAATAAATAAAATTATAAAGGATGAAAATGAAAAAAAATTTCGCAAAATTAATAATGTTAGTTTTTATATCAAATCTTATGTATGCGCATACTGCAATGATGCGATGCATGGATAATGATGATGAAACTATTTTATGTGAAGCTGGATTTAGTGATGGTTCAAGCGCACAAGGAGTATCTTTATTAGTTATCAAAAAAGGTAAAGTCATTTTTGAAACAAAATTTGATGATAGTAGTGAAATTACTTTTAAAAAACCTAAAGGAAAGTATACTGTTCTTTTGGATGGTGGAACTGGACATTCTATAAGACTTGAAAGTAGTTCAATTTCTAACTAAAATCATTTAACTCAAAAAGTAATCAAAAAAGCGTCTGAAGCAAGCAACTCAGACGCTATATAATTTATCTATAATCATATATAAGATACCCTCTTCTTCACTCATCTTGAAAGTTTCACCTTATTTAAGATGCATAAGTGGATGATGAAACTTTATATCTGACTGACTTCAAAGGTGGTAGATTCTGCATTGTTCCAGAATCTACTATATGTGTCAATTGTGCTAATGGACAAAGCTAATTTAAATTAGCTTTTCTTCTTATTAGATCCATATTTCTCATTACTTTACCATAATATGGACGATTGTAATTTCCACCATTGTATCTACTTACTGTCCGGAAATAATGCTGGTTTGTGTAATTGTTTAACCAAACAATAAATTTGACTGCTACAGTTGCGTTAAATCTATCATCCCCAAGAAGTTTATTTACGAGTTTTACATCGCTCATGTTTATAACTTCTGTCCAATTTAGCTTGTTTGCTAAAAATCTTGCGGTCTCTAATCTAACTTGCATAATTCCTAAAGAAGCATTAAATATATTTGGGTCTTTACCAATGTCGCCAACTTTAAAAACACCAGCACTTGTTTCTGTCAAACAAATTGCCATAGCCGTGTCTTCAAAAGTTTCACCTACATTGTTAGGGTACAAAAGAGCTACTTCTCGTACCATTTTCAAAATTTCTAGTTGTTTCTCAGTGAAAGTTGTAGCATTTAAGCTACCTAAAAAAAGTCCAAATAGTATAATACTTCTTAGGAATAATGATAAAATTTCTTTTCTCATAATTAATCCTAAAATAAAGTGTCGCAGATTATACAATAATTAAATAAAATAAACAATAAATCTCAAAATTAATTATTTTTTTTCTAAAGAAGTGTTACTATTATATGCAATGGATACAGAGTTAGCTAAAATAAAATGGCTAAGATATACGACAAAAAAGACTTGTAAAAGTAATCCAAACATTGGTATAAGAGACAAAAAGAAGAAAATCGCCATCACAACAAAAAGAAAAACTTTGTTTTCTTCTATAATTTTTGATGCATCTTTACTCACTCCAGTTGAAAGTAAATCATAAATCATTAATCTATAAAAAAGATAAAAGAATGGTAATTGAAAAACCATAAAATTGACAAATGGTAAAAGTAAAAATGGCAAAGTACATAAAAATAAAAGTAGAAATTTCATAAAAATTTTAAAAATTGTCCATAAAGAGTGCAACAAACTATCTTCCTTTGCTGGTTCTATATGTTCATAGTGTCTCTTTCTTACACTTCGCACAATAGCAGGCGTCAAAAGACCAACTGTAATCACTGCTATAATTAAAGATAAAAGAACTGTTCCCAAGGTCCCAAACACTACAAAAAGACTCATAATTAACCAATGAATAACAGTAAAACTTAAAATATATGTTAGTGTGGGGTACGCTTGCTCATCTATATAAGAAAAGTCTCCGCTACTTGCACCATTTTGTAAAAGTGTAATTAGTTCACTACTTCCATATATAAAAAAACCTCCTAAAACGATAATAGGCACAACAAAAGGGGCTAAAGACATAAAAAGAAATTTTCCTGAGAAAAAATCTTTTGTTGCCTTTGCTATTATAGTATCCTTCATTATTTTTTATAAGCTTTATTTAATTCTTCATAAAGTGTTTGTGCATTAAAATCACCTTTGTCAAGTATTTCTATCATAACTTCATTGTCTTCTTGTCCATTCCAAACTTTTTTATAAGTTCCCTCTTTGTAGCCATTGTCTTGACGAAATTGATTGAGTATATTTTTCGCTAGATAATACTTATAAAGTATTTTAAGATTTACACCACATTTTAGAGCCATTGAAAAATACTCTTTAAGTAATCCATCAAACAAATCTATTCTTAATGCTGTTGTCATATGCATGATTGATTCTATGTCATTGATTACTTCCATAGTATCCGCATTTTCTTTATTATCTGGCTCTTTTGAAAATCTTTCAAACCCTTGAACATCTATAACATCTTTAACAAGTTTGTTTATATCTTTCTTCCCTTGTGTCTTATTATATTCCAAAAGCAGACTCATAACAAAATGCCAAATATCAACAATTTCAATAGTTGCATTTTCCCAATCAGTTGCCTTATTAATATCTTTCCAGTGCTTCCAGTTAAAACTATCTATAAGCTCTGCACTCTCCATATATATACATCTTTTCCAATTAATTATGCGATTATTATTAGTATATCCATTTTCCCAGCCAAGTCCATTTGTTTCATCATTTAATTTTTGCTGAAGGGCAAACATCTCTTTTATATAATCTACGCTAGTCATTTTTTTCATCCTTCTTGGTTTTCTGCTCGACAATTTTACCAATACTTTTTGTAACAATAGTAGCACCTAAAAATACAAATATCCCTAAAAAAATATATTTGGCTACTAAAAAAAGTGTTTCCATTCATTGCCTTTTTATAAAAGTTTCTATTCTACCATTATTTTGGTTTAATTGTGTTTAATCCAAGCATTAACCAACTCTGCAATCCTCCTCTATACCATAATATCTTATTTGCAGGGTAACCCATCTTTAAAAGTATTTTTATAGCTCTTGGTGACTGTCCACACCAGATTCCATTACAAAACATCAAAATTGTTTTTGCATTTGAAAAATTAAGTTTATCTCCTACTTTTTTTATAGAAAGTAAATCTAACATTTTTTCATAATCCTCTGGAAAATCTTTATCATACTCCATCTCCGTATAAGGAAGATTAACTGCACTAGGTATAGTAGAGTGCTCATACCAATTGATTGTTCTTGAGTCAATCAATACATGCTTTTTTGGATAAATAGATGATTTATTTTTTATAAAATCTAAAACTTCTATTTCACCTACTGTTTTAACTCCATGAGCAATTTGCATCGGTTGTATTTTACCGACAGTTGTAATCAGACTTTTGATACATTTAGCATTAATTTTAGTTTTTAAAGAATCTTCATCATATAAGTTCTCTGGTGTCATTCCTATATCTAGACACTCACTTGGTTGAAGTCTTTGAATATGAAATTTTTCAGTCTCACTATCAGAGTGTATATGAACTGTATCAACTCCTGTATACTGTAAACTTACAGGATTTTGAGTTGCTAAAACTACTGTTAAATTAAACATAACTACAAAAATGACTCTTAACATAATATACTCCTTATAGAAATATGCTATACTCCCACATAAAAAAAGGACTAACATGTGTTGTAATGGAATTCGCATAATTTTAATGTTTTCTTTGGCTGTTCTCAGCTTTACTTTAAATAACTTTATTCCTTCAATACCAGTTATACTTTGGTATCTTCTGACGATTAATATCTTCACATTTTTACTCTTAGTTATTGATAAAATTTATTCATTAAAAGATAGAAAGAGAGTTCCTGAGATGTCACTATACTTTTTCAGCACTGCTGGTGGAGTTTTTGGAGCACTTTTAGCGATGATAATAGCCAAACACAAAATAAGAAAAAAACTATTTTTATCTATTCAAATATTTATATCTTTACTATGGGTATTCTCTATATACTTTGTTTTAACTAACTTAGATGCTATTCAAAAAGCACTTCAAGGTTTAAGCAGTTGAAAAAACTTATAGAATTTATAAAAGAACACCACCTTCTCACACTTTGTACATGTAAAAAAAATCAACCATATAGTGCTAGCTGTTTTTATGCTTTTTTTGAAGAAGAGATGAGATTTATCATAGCATCTGATGAAAAAACAGACCATATTAAAAACCTCATCGAAAATCCAAAATTTTCAGGAACTATAGCACTTGAGACGAAAGAAGTGGGGAAGATAAGAGGCATACAATTTCGAGGAACTATGCAAAAAGCAAATCTAAAAGAAAAAGCTCTCTATCTAAAAACCTATCCCTATGCCATTGCTCTAAATCCAACTCTTTGGAGTTTACATGTAGAGCATATAAAATTTACTGACAATAGACTTGGATTTGGAAAGAAGAAAGAGTTTAATTTAACATAAGATTTATTTAGATACTATTTCGTAATATTTAATTTAAAAAGGTAATATTATGAAATATCTATTTCTTACGCTATTCACATTAACATCTCTGTTTTCAGCACA
>Ga0193956_1001180_pt1 | contig 10674 bp, 11 predicted proteins | sample BB_7_MG_FD_140358 | JGI IMG/M metagenome (GOLD analysis project Ga0193956, IMG submission 140358) | Microbial mat bacterial communities from the Broadkill River, Lewes, Delaware, United States - BB_7_MG | ecosystem: Environmental > Aquatic > Freshwater > River > Microbial mats | place: USA...
AAAGAGACACTCCAACATGTTAAATATCCTAATATATTTGCATTGGGTGATATTGCAGCTGTTCCAATGGGTAAAACTGGTGGATCTGCAAGAAAACAATATAAAGTTGTAGTTGATAATTTAATATCAGTAATGGAAAGCGGAAAAATACCAAAAACAAATAAAGAATATGCTGGTTATACAGTTTGTCCTCTTATTACAAGTATTGGTACAGTAATGTTAGCTGAATTTAACTGGACTAAAAAACCAACTCCAATGGTTCCACTAGATCCAACACAAGAAAGATATATTTGGTGGTTACTAAAATTCTACTTATTAAAACCAATGACAATACATGGAATGTTAGCTGGAAAAGCTTAATAAAAAAAAGATTATAGGAAAAACAAATGATAAATAAAACAATAACATCAATAGCATTATCGGCAGTAGCAATATTTGCACTTACAGGTTGTGGAGAAAAAAACGCTAAAGTTGAAGCAAAAACTTATAAATATACAACAGTGCAAGTTTATGAAAAAACTTGTATTAAATGTCATGGTAAATATGGAGAGGGTAATCCTGATAAAAAAACACCTGCATTAAATGATAGAACAGCTGGTGAAATGGCTCAAGATTTATATGATGTTAAAAACGGTGGAACAGGAATTGGTGGAGGTGGTACTGACCACGAAATCATGGAACATAATATGCAAAAATTAGTTGATCAAGGTTATGACTACGATATCAACTCAATGGCTGAATTTTTATCATATTTAATTAAAAACAAATAAATAGCTGAATTATCATTCAATTATTATCGAATAGGGGTCAATATTAAGTTATTTGCCCCTTTTTTTATGTTATAATTTTGCTTAATTAAAAACATAAGGAAGATTAAGTGAATAAGAAAAAAGATCATGTTTATGTATGGCCAGCGTACACAAGAGTAATTCATTGGTTGATTGCATTTTCATTTACAATTGCTTTTATTTTCTCCTTTTTTGAAAACTTATTAAACTTACATGTTGCTATTGGAATTATCTTTGGGCTCATGCTAGTTTACAGAATTATATGGGGATTCTTAGGTCCACGATATGCAACTTTCAATACATTCAAATTAAGTATCAAACAGCTTAAACAATACTTTCAAGACAAAGTCAAAGACAGATATAGAGAGATACCAGCAGGTCACAATCCAGCATCAAGTTGGTTTACAATCATTGTTTTATTTACGGGCTCAATTATCGCAATTACAGGTTTGTTAATATATGGGATACAAGAGGGTAAAGGGTATTTAGGTTTTCTAAATGACCATTACTATTTATATTCTGATATATTATTAACTATACATATTTATACTTCATATATATTATTAGCTTGGGCAATTATTCATGTTTCTGGCGTATTAGTTGAGCAGTTTTATCATAAAACTAACATGGTCTTTGCAATGATTACAGGATACAAAAAAGCCAAAGGTATTGACTCTCATCCTGGTAAATATAAATCAATTCTTACTTATGTCTTTTTATTTATATCAGCATTAGTATTTTTTGTTTCAACAGATGGTAGACATAATCCTTTTGTAGTAAGTAAGTTTGATGAGATAAATTATAAAGTACATAGTAGTATATATAATGATGAATGTGGTGCTTGTCATAAACCTTATCCTCCTTTTATGCTTCCATCTAGTTCATGGGAAAGAATAAGAGGTGGATTAGCAAATCATTTTGGTGAAAAGATAACACCAGAGATGGAAAAAGAAGACAATAAAATCTTATTAAGAGATCAAAATATTATTTTTAAATATCTAACAAAATATAGTGCAGACAATAGTACTAGAGAGATTTCTGTAAAAGTTATGAAATCTTTAAATGGTGCTAGAGGTAGAAAATCTATCACTAAAATTAAAGTTTGGAAAGATATTCATGCCAATATTGACAGAAGTGTTTTTAAATCAAAAAAAGTAAAACGAAAATCAAATTGTTTTGCTTGTCATAAGAACTTTGAAAAAGGTCTTATTGAAGATATAGATATCATAATACCAAAATAATATAAAATACTTATAGTGTAAATTTCTATTAAAAGCTATAAGAGACGGTATAAATAAAAAGGAGAAGTACTTTATGTACTTCTCCTTTTTAAGTTTATAGAGACTCTTAAAACCAATATAGTATTAGTAAAATCATAACAAGAATATTTGACAGTATATGCATATATTATATAAAGAGTATATACACACTTTGTTTTAAGAAGAAGAGATTATGATTTAATATTGAAGAGATTGCTACGCCTACATATAATATTAATTATACGTAGGCGTAATGTTTGACTAGTTTTTTACTATTTAGACCCTAACAAGAAGGAACATTTCCACTATCATTTGCATAGTTATGTAAAAAATCAAAGATATGTTGTAAATATTTTTCTTTAGCTGGTTTTGCTTTTGGACATTGTTTTAATAACTCATCATTTAATTTACCTGATTCATAAATACTTTTCCACTCATCTTGACTATGTTTTTTTGCCATTACTGAACCATTGAAACCACAAGCTTTTTTATACTTTTTGATTAGAAGTTTTTGTCCTTTTGTTGCACTTGCTGATGCACTGATATTTAATAATCCAAATCCAATTATAGCTACTGCTACTACTTTTAAAATCTTTTTCATGTTGTTTTCCTTTTATTTTTTAGTGATTAGATATTTTAGATACATTAAATAATGTATTTAAAACTTTATATGCGGCAATCACTACACCAACTGAACCAATTACAATATATATTTCCGACATATGAGGAAAAAAGAATATAAAATCTTTAGCAATATCATACTCAGTATATCTCTCAAAACCTTTACCAAATCTATCACTCATTGGATATGCATTTCCACCATATACAAAAATAAATCTCCCTATATACGTACCCACTATAATAAATAAAGAAGTCATTATCATTAAAGTGTTATTAATTCTTTCTTGAAAGAATCTATATATTAAAAAGCCAAATGGTATTACAATTGCTAATAAGGCATAAATATAAAATTCGTAAGCAAATCCTGAGAATAAAATCACATTTGCCCATTTTTTATCTATAAACAAAAATGATACTGCTTCATAAGCACCTAATACAATAATCATAAATAGTGTAATCTTTTTAAGAAGCAATAATAACTGTTTGAAATGTTCTTTAAAAGAATCTCTATATGTTACATAAGAATAAGCAATCATAACACCTGAAGCTGCTAAAAATGACGATACTATAAAGTATAATGGCAATATAGGATAAGTTGTCCATAAATGTCTTGCAGTATTCATATTGAATAACTTTGCTTGAATATAGTACTCAGCGATATCAATTGAAATTCCAAGTATTAGTATTAGTAGAGCAATTTTTTTAATCCACTCTTTGTTTTCACTAATAAGTAAATAAATTTCAAATAATACAAAAGATATATAAACCATATAAAGTGGTAACATCAACCACATCCCTGCCCCAACATTTGGAGTTAAGAACATCCAATGCATATGTAATGTATTTAAATCAAATATAATTGTAAATAATCCACCAAATACCATACATAAACCAAATGTTAAAAATCCAGCAGCTGTTTTTTTAAGTAAATCTATATTTAAAAGTTCTGCAAGAGTAACAATAAAAATAATACCACTTCCTGTGTAGATCATATAGATATAATTTGAAATATATAAAGTCCATGGGCTTTCTCTTTTAACTTCCCCACCTGCTCCAAAAATTGCTTCTTTAAATGCATTAGCAACTTCAGCACTTCCAGGATTTAAACCTGCATCTAAGCTATTTGCTGTCAATAAAAAATATCTTTCATTAATAACTTCATAAATCCCAAAAACACCAATTGCTAATAAGATATATGAAAATAACATTGTTTTATTAAACAATAATTCAAATATTGAAACTTTATTGATTTCTACTCCTGCAATAGTAATAGTTTTCATTATGAATCCCTTCTTTTTATTGCTTCATCTATAAGAGGTTTAAAAGTATCCCAAGTATGTATAGTTGTATCTTGACCTATTGAGTTTATAGCAAATTGCTCATCATCTGGAAAAATATAAAATAACTTTGGAACAGTTCCCTCTGATTCTTTTAATACAAAAAACTTTTTACGTTTAAGAAGTTGTACTAACTCACCATTTTCATCATCTAAGTCACCAAATAATCTAACTTTTGTAGGACAAGTAGCCTGACAGGCTGTTGTTGTTTCTCCCATGCTAATTCGTGTATCAAAACAAAATGTACACTTATCAACTGCTACATATTTATCATCAACAAATCTTGCATCATAAGGACAAGCTTCCATACAACCCTTACAAAGAATACATTTATCTTTGTCAGTTAGTACTAAGCCCTCTTCTGTAAAATAACTTGCATTTGTAGGACAAACACTAACACAAGGTGCATCAATACAATGATTACATTGTGAAGGATAATAATTTACAGTAGGATTTCCAAAAATAAAATCTTCATTTTGACCTACCCAAATTCTTTGTTTATCTGCACCTAGCTGTACACCATTTTCTTGCTTACAGGCAACTTCACATGCTTTACAGTTTATACAGTTTTGATACTCTAATGCCATTGCATAATTCATGATCTTACCTTTCTTATTTCAACTTGTGTTTCATGCATTGCAGCACTCCCAAATGTTGGTTCAATAGTATCTTCTATAATTACATTATCACTAGAACCATTTCTATGAGCAAGTGTTAATCCGTCACTAGTAGCTCCAAATCCATGAATATAAAATACTACATCTTTAATAATTTTATGTGTAGGATAAGCTTTGATTTGTACTTGCCCTATTTTACTTTTTACTTCTACTAAATCACCAAATTTAATACCTTTTTCATCTGCTTGTTCTTGATTTATCCAAAGATAATTTTCTCGTACAAGATCTAAAAGCATCACATTGTTTTGTGTAGAATTTTGAGTAAACTGAGCATGTCTTCCACTAACAAATTTAAATTTATTTGTCTCTACTTTACTATAAAGGTCTTCTCTCCATGTTGGCATTGGATCAACACCTTTTTTACTCATAGATACTAAATTACACTCTACTTTTCCAGATTGTGTTTTCATAGTTTTTTTCAATGATGCAATATCTTTTTCATCAACACAGGCATCTTGATAAATATTAGTAGTTTTTATCTCATCTTTTTCAGTAATAACTGAATAATATTTTTTATCTTCTGGATAATATTCATATTCATTTTCAGAAAGTTTTTTAAAGTATTTATCCATATTTGGATAAAAAACACCTTTTTCTTTTAATGTTGTATACGCTTCTTCACCATATTTACTTACTACAGCTTCTTTATTTATATGTTCTTGAGAATGTGCAAACATATCTGTTAAATCAAATCCATCTTCAGTATAAACTTCTTCTTCACTTCTATCTTCGATCTCGTCTTGAACATCTTCATCAAATTCTTTAGTAACTTCCCATAATGGTTTAGTAAGTTTTTTTGATAGCCCTTTAAGTATTTCAAACACAGGTTTACTCTCAAAAAGTGGTTCAATAACTTTATTTCTCATTATAATAGCTGGCTGAACACCACCAAATGATTTAATTGGATCTTCTCTTTCAAGATAACTACATTCTGGTAGAACAACATCACTCATCATAACAGTATCACTAGGCATTGTATCAATAGTTACAACTAAATCCATCATCTCAAATAATTTTTTAGTCTTTTGTACATTTGGTACACTTAACATTGGATTTTGTTTATAAGTAAACATCGCTTTAATTGGATAAGCCGATTCTTTTTCTATAATTTTATTTCTCCAACCAATCCATGAACCAGTTGCACCTACAATTGCAGCAACATCTTTTTCTATTCTATCTTGTGTATTTGCATACATAGGAGCATTGATTTCATGAGCACCCAGTGCTAATTTTTTACCAAATACAATACCACCTTTGATATCTATACCACCACCTAAAGCAGTAAAAATAGCTTGTGCACGTCTAAGTTGAAAGTCTTGTTTACTCCAAGCTGTTCTTCGTCCTTGATAGTACACTGACCGTGGAGCATTTGCCATAAAATCTCTTGCAGTTTTTATAATCTTACTAGCTTTTATACCTGTAATTGATTCTGCCCATTGTGGTGTATATTTGTTTGATATAATATGTTGTCTATACTCTTCAAATCCATTTACATTTTTTTCAACAAATTTTTTATTATATAATACTTCTGTCATAACAACATATGTCATTCCAAGCACAAGTGCTAAATCTGTACCAACTTTTATACCTAACCATTCATCTGATTGAGCAGCAGTATTAGTATATCGAGGGTCTACACAAATTAATTTTGCACCTCTACCTCTTGTTCTTTTGAAAATATCCATTGTATCAGGAGTAATAATAGCTTCAGCAACATTTGCTCCACCCATTACTACGTATTTTGCATTTTCCAAATCAGCTTTTCCATAAGAACCAATAGTAAGTGCATATCCAGCAACAGCAGTTTGAAGACAAATTGATGAGTGATTTACAAAATTTGATGATCCTAACTTATCAGATACAAAACTTTTAAACGTATGCTCTGCCATACCCTCACCAGCACAATATCCAATAGTTGATCTATTGTCTTTCTCTTCTTTAAGTATTTGCTCTAAACCTTTAAAATCTTTTGTACCTTTTAAAATAGCTTGATATGCTTCATCCCAAGTTACTCTTTTAAATTTTCCATCACCTTTTTTCCCAACTCTTATCATTGGCGATTTTAATCTATCAGGATCATAAAGAGCATGAATCCCAGCTATCCCTCTAGCACATAGCATATTTTTAGATTTAGGAAATTGTGGGTTAGGATCTAACATTTTAACAATGCCCTCTTCCACATTTGCAATAGCAGCACATTTATTTACACACATTTCACATACTGTTGCTACTTTTTTTGTCTCATTTGTATTACTAATCTTTTGTTTTTTACTACTTGAAAAAAGATTTACTGACCCAAGAGTGGCACTACCAAATATTGATAATGCAACACTCCCTTGTAAAAACTTTCTTCGTGATACTTCAACTTCCATTTTTTACCTTTCTTAAAATGATATTATATTAAAAAATAGTTACAATTACAGTGGTTCATTCACTTCTATGCTACATACGCCATTTACATCACAATCTATATTTGCATCTGCAAAAAAGATACTATTTGTATCTCCACTATTATCAATAACAGCAGTCATTGCTTCAGTTGCTCTTGCACCACTTGCACAAATTAATATTACTTTTTTTCCAGTATTTGCTATTTTTGTAATCTCTTGTGAAAATTGAGCTGGTTTCATACTTTCAAGCGCTACATTTAAAGCACCTTTAATTGTCCCTGCTTTATATTCATCTGTATCTCTTACATCTACTATTACAATATCTGAAACTGGTGTATTTACAACTTTTTTGAAAAATTCTCCATAAACCATACCTTGATTATCTTCTTGTTCTTTCACTAATTGTACGCCATTTACAACAATATAGTTTGAAGCAGTTACTTTTTTTGCAACTTTTTTTGAAGCTTTTTCTACGTTTAAACCATTTTTCTTCCATTCTGGAAGTCCACCTGCATAAACAAATACTTTTTTGTAATCTAATTTTTTTAAGTATTTTGCCACTTTATGACTTTTTGCACATTTATACCCACCACAATAAGCAATGATTTTTTGATTTTTATCCATAGGTAAGATATGTTTAAATTCATTGAATTTTGTATCAGGTATATTGATAGATGTTGGTATATGACTTTTTTTATATACTTTAGCAGGTCGTGTATCAATAACCAATGCATTCATTTTTTTTACCGCTGATTTAACTACTGGCAAACTAACTTCTATATAATTTCCAGACTTTTTCCATGCTGGCATTCCTGATTGATAAACTTTAATATTTTTCCAACCTTTTTCTTTTAAAAGTAACGCAACTTTTGTACTTTTTCCACATTTCCAACCACCACAAAATGTAATTATTTCTTTATTTTTATCTAATGAACTTATTGTTGAATAATATTTTTCAAATTGAGTATCTGGAACAATATAAGAACTTGGAACATGTCCACCATTATATTTTTTTAACGGTCTTGTATCAACTAAAATAATCTTTGAGCTAACTTTTGTACCTTTTGATAATTTTGATTTTACATAATCTGTATCAACTACTTCAAATCCACCTTTTTCCAATAGTTTCTTTACTTTAGGACTTGCCAAAGTTTTCCACGATGCAACTTTTTCCATATTTTTATTTGAAACTTGTTGTTCATTTACTGTTGTACTACTACACCCTAACATTAACATACCAGCAGTTAATATAGTCGCTAATAATTTTATTTTTTGAACTTTCATAATAATTTCCCCTTTTATTATATTGAATTTTAAACACACATAAATGAATATTCATTCATTTAACAATTATACTCTTTATTAGACTAAAAATAAAATTAAACTATTATAATTATAATTTAGTTTTATGTTAAAGAATTATTCAATATTATTTATAAAAGTTTACTTAAATGGTAAAAAATATTTTACAATTCGATGTATTTTAAACTGTATTTAATATTGAGAACTAAAAGTCAACTTATAATTTTTATAATTAGTACTAAAAGTCATCTTTAAATAATATATTTTATTATTTAAATTGATTTAGCTATATTGTTATATTATTTAGATACAATACCATTCAATTTTAATGAGGAATACTAAGGAACATAATGAAAAAAGAACTAATAATACTAATAGGGATATTCCTATTCTTAGCAATTGGGATGCATTTTAAACAATGGATCGGTTATCCTATAGAACATATTAAGGCATTACCAACTGCTACTTCATATGGATTAGGATGGGAACATCCTATTGTTTATACGCTTGCACTTTATCTATTAGTGGGATTACCTAGATTGCTTTTTCGAAAAAAGAAGAATCTTGATTAAAAAAAAGAGTTGATTTTAAATCAACTCTTTTTTTATTCTTTCAACTTCATTCTGTAGATTTTTTAGATTTTTAGTATTGTCAATCACTAAAGTTGCTAGTGATTTTTTTTCTTCAATATCCATTTGATTATTGATACGCGCTAAAGCTTCATCTTCGCTACAATTATCACGATCGATCAATCTTTTTACTTGTATATCTTTAGAAGTATATACCACAACTGACTTTTCTATATCATAATTTTTACTTTCAAAAAACAATGGTATATCAATAAGATATGGTTTTTTTTGTGTTTCAAAAACTTTTGCTTCGTTTATAATCTCTTCTTTTATCAAAGGGTGTATAAACTCTTCAAGTCTTTTTTTTTCATCTTTATTATTAAAGATTAAATTACCGAGTTTTTTTCTCAGTACTTTTTGATCTTGAACATACTCTTTACCAAACAATTGCTCTATTGTAGAAAAGTGTAAGTTAAGAAGCTTGTGTGCAATTTTATCTGCATCTATAGTTAAAAAACCATGCAGCATAAACAAAGATGCAACAGTACTTTTTCCTGTTGCAATTCCCCCTGTCAATGCTATAGCATGTTTAAAATTATTATCTTTTTGCAATGCCAGTGATCGCTTTTGTTACATATGTAGGGTGTACAAAGGCTGCATTGTGCATCTCTGTATTGTAATAGTTACAACCCTCTAATAAATCAGAAACTTGAAGAACAATCTCTGCTTGAGGATGATACTTTTTAGAAGCAAAGATAAGAGTAGTATGTCCAAAACTATATGGCATAGATATCCAAAAGTTTGCTCCTACTGTTTTTAACTCTTCTTTTGCAGTTTCTAAATCTCTTTTAATAGCAGATGCTCTTGTTACAAAAATACCTTTCTTTTGCTCTAGGCATCTATCAATAGAAGCCATCTCTAAAGCACCTGGAGTCTTCTTTTTATTATAAAGTATAATATCAAATTGATCTTCTACATTTAACTCTTGAGTAAAAACTGTTTCAACTTTATGTTTTGATAGTTCTGCTTTAAAATCTTCAGAAACATCACCTACTACTAAAACTTTATTTATATCTTTGTGTGAACATAATGGAACATGAACCATCATCTCATCATATGCAAAATTCTTATTTTCTATATTTGCCATTTTCTATAAGCCTTTTAAATTATTTTAGGTATAATACCAAAAAATTGTTAAACTCAAATATATTGAGTAAACTAAAGGAAAAAAAATATGAATATTTATGACAAAATAAGAAATTTTTGTAGATCATTCAGAATTATATTAGGGATAGCGGTGTTAGCTATTGGTTTCTTATTAGGTGATGGTAGTTTAAATTTAGGTTGGTGGTACTTAGGATTGTTACCACTTATTGCGGGTCTTGCGGACTTCTGCCCTATTTGTATAGTATCAAAAAAATGTTCAAAGAGATAAAAGGAAAATAGATGAGTACAATTTCATATAAAGACGCTGGTGTAGATATAGATGCTGGTAACAGTTTCGTAGAAAATATTAAGCCACATGTAAAATCAACAATGATTCCAGGTGTATTAGGTGGTATTGGTTCTTTTGCTGGTGCATTTGAATTACCAACAGGATATAAGCAACCAGTTATTTTAGCTGGAACTGATGGTGTTGGAACTAAACTAAAACTAGCTATCGATTCACAAAAATTTGATACTGTTGGTATTGATTTAGTTGCTATGTGTTCAAATGATTTGATTTGTAAT
>Ga0193956_1001181_pt1 | contig 10669 bp, 7 predicted proteins | sample BB_7_MG_FD_140358 | JGI IMG/M metagenome (GOLD analysis project Ga0193956, IMG submission 140358) | Microbial mat bacterial communities from the Broadkill River, Lewes, Delaware, United States - BB_7_MG | ecosystem: Environmental > Aquatic > Freshwater > River > Microbial mats | place: USA...
AGGCACTTGCAATAGGAGCCGACGACGCTATTAGAGTAGATACAGAGCCAGTAGATGCTTTTTCTGTTGCATCAGAAATTCAAAATATTATTCAAAATGGTGATTATCAGCTTGTTTTTACTGGAATAGAATCAAGCGACTACAACAGCAACTCGGTTGGAGGAATACTCGCCGAATTAATTGGAACTAACTCTGTATCAGCAGTTTCAGGCGTGGAATTTGAAGGTGATACATTTAAAATTAGACGAGATATTGACGGAGGTTACCAAACTGTTTCGGTAAACTTACCTGCAGTTCTTACAGTTCAAAAAGGTATAGCAATAAATCCACGAATACCAGCAATGCGTGGAATTATGATGGCAAAAAGAAAACCTCTTGCAGTAGTAGAATCTGCAAATGTAGAGCCACTTTTAGAATATGTAGGCTACGAAATGCCACAAGCAAAAGCTGCCTGCAAATTTGTGGAAACTGCCGACGAACTTATTGATTTACTACACAATGAAGCGAAGGTAATTTAAAAAATATTGTTAAATTGTTAAATTGCTTTATTGTTAATGGAAAAAAAATTTCTAACTTTAAACGATATTTTTGCTTATAAAAGAGCACTAAAACTCTCTAATTTTCTTTGGGAAATTGTAATAAAATGGGATAACTTTCAGAAAAATACTGTAGGACAACAATTTATTAGAGCTATGGATTCTATTTCTGCAAATATTGCAGAAGGTTTTGGACGGTGGAGTAAAAAAGATAAAATAAGATTTTATCGCTACGCTTCTGGTTCCGTAAAAGAATGTTTAGATTGGAATGAAAAATCAAAAATAAGAAAGCTAATAACACAAGAGCAATATAACTTTATTTTACAAGAATTACTAAAAATTACAATACTTATAAATGGATTGATAAAATATACAAATGACAAATTAATAATATAAGTTGTATAATTAATTATTAAATTGCTAAATTGTTTAATTGCTAAATTGTTTAATTGCTGAATTGCTTAAAATTCGCATATTGATAGCTTAACAATCCAACAATTTTAACAATCCAACAATTTTAACAATTTTAACAATCCAACAATCCAACAATCCAACAATTTTAACAATATTAACAATCCAACAAACCAATAATCCAACAAACCATGATACTTATATATACAGAAAACTGGGACGGTAAGTTTAAAAAATTGACTTACGAACTTGTGTCCTATGGCAGCGAGCTTGCCAAACAATTAAATACCAATGTGGTAGCATTATCAATTGGAAATGTAGAAGACAGCGAATTGCAAAAACTTGGCGATTATGGAGCTTCAAAAGTTGTTGCTATCAACGAAGCAAGTTTAGAAACTTTTGATACACAAGTTTATGCAACAGTAATTTCGCAAATAGCTGAAAAAGAAGAAGCTAAAACTGTTGTTCTTGCTAATAATAACGTAGGCAAAGCTATTTCGCCACGTTTGTCGGCAAAACTAAAAGCAGGTTTGGTGTCGGGAGTAGAAAGTTTACCAACAGCAACAGAGCCATTTACGGTTAAAAAGAAAGTTTTTACAGGAAAGGCTTATGCAAATATTGTTATCAAGTCGGACGTGAAAATTTTAACACTTTTCCAAAATTCTTTCGGACTTGTTGAAAACAAAAAAGATATTGAAATTGAAAAATACACACCAGCAGTTGCAGAATCAGGAACAACAGTTTTAGATACTCACAAAGCAAGCGGGAAATTATTATTGTCTGATGCAGAGATAGTTGTGTCGGCAGGAAGAGGAATGAAATCTGGCGACAACTGGCAACCAATAGAAGAACTTGCCGAGTTGCTTGGAGCAGGAACAGCTTGTTCTCGCCCAGTTTCCGACGAAGGCTGGAGACCTCACGATGAACATGTAGGACAAACAGGAAAAATTATTGCACCAAATTTATATTTTGCTTTTGGAATTTCCGGAGCAATCCAACATCTTGGAGGCGTTAGCTCTTCAAAATATATTGTATCAATAAATACCGACAAAGACGCTCCTATTTTTGAAGCATCAAACTACGGAATTATTGGAGATGCTCGCAAAATCCTTCCCGAAATGATTGAAGCTGTTAGAAAAATTAAAAGCTAAGAAATTAAATAAATGAAGAGTGAAATTAATTTTTCATTCTTCATTTTTAATTTACAACAATATAACTCATTCTTTCTAAGTGTTTTTCCTCCAAAATATTTGCAGTATCTTTTTTCAGCATTTTATTCGCCCAAGTTAGCAACATTGTTCGTCTTTCTACTTCTGTCATTTTAGGAGAAAATGGGAGTTTTATTTTTATAGTTTGCATGTCTTGCTTGCTTTACAATTTTTAAAATATTTATTTTAAATAGTAAAATGCAAAACTTGTGCCATATTTCCATAAAAAAATAAGTGCTTAAAAACACAACATTAAAAAGTTGATTTTTAAACACTTAAAAATACAAATAAATATTTAATTTCTAAATATTTATTTTTCCAAAATATTAAATGGGTCAAAAAAATCTTTAAAATTAGATTTGTCTTTCTCTCTATCCCAAGGTTTTACACTAAGAACAGGAATTTCCGAAGTTTGTATAAGTTCACGAGCGTTTGTGCCAAGAAACATTTGAGGTATTTTATCCTCATCTCTGGTCATAATTACCATAAGATGAGCGTGGTCTGCAACTGCATATTCGTTTATTAATTCTGTAATAGGAGTTTTTTTATTGTCAATAATTTTTGTAGATGCCACAATACCAGCGTTTTCAATCGTTTTTTTTATTTTATTCATTTTTGTTAATAACATAGTATCGTAAGACGCACTATTTTTGGTATCTACGGTAATAACTTTTATTTCAGATTTTAGAATTTTTGCAAACTCTATTGCAGCAGTAACTTGCTCTGCTACTGGTTTTGTGAGGTCAAGCGGCAAGATAATATCTTTTTTGTCGTTTTCCGAAGGTTTTTTGTCGCCTCTAATTGTTACAACTGGTGAATCGGCTTCGTTGATTGTGTGTAAAGCATTTGAGCCAAGAAGTCGTTTTTTTAGAGATGGTTTTTCTGTTTTTCCCATCAAAATAAATAATGGTTCAATATCGTCGGCAAGGTCTTCTACTTTATCATAAACTTTTCCAAAATCTACTTTTAGTGATACATTATAATTTTCACCAAAGGTTTTTTTTAGCTCTTCTAACTGATTATAAGCATCTTTCCTTATTTTTTTTCTGTCGTCTTCATTTTTTAAAATTTTTTTAAGAAAACTACTTTCTTCAATTACATGAAAAAGTATTATTTCTGCATTTGTTAAATCAGCAAAATATTTTGCATAATCCAATGCAATTATTGACTGCTGTTCAAAATCTACTGGAACTATTATTTTATTATTCATTTTTTTTGTATTAAGTGTATTTTTTTATTTAAAGATAAAATTATTTTTTTTATTTAATATCAAATATTTTGAAATAAGCTATTTTTTTAGTTTCTGAAAATAACTTTGATGTTAGTATTTGTGATAATTTGATTATAAAGCTGATATGTAAAAAAGTTTTTGGTAATTATAATTAAACTTTATTTTGCAATAATTCGTTAAGTTTTTATTTAATATTCTAATTTTCAATAAATTAACTAAAATAATTTATTAAAATTTATTCTTATCATAAATAATTGATTTATTGTATTTTAATTAAAAACTAAAGACTAAAAACTTAACGAAGTGTTGTATTGAAAATTATATATAATTGGTCTTGAACATTATTATTAAAACTATAAAATAATAATTTTAGTGTTAAAAATGCCTTTTTCGCTATGAATTTCTATAAAATATGTTCCTCTTTCATAAGCATTTGTAATAATATTTGTTTTTTTCAAATTATTAAAATTTTTATCTAATAAAATTCTACCTGTTAGGTCTCTCAAAATAATTTTATTAATTGTATTTCGTTTGTTGGCATTGATGTAAATTATTTCGTTTGCAGGATTAGGAAAAATGGAAATATTATAATCATTAATTTCAGAAATGCTTGATTCTCTGTATAATACTATGGTAATATCAATGTCTTCGTTTTCTATATTAAAAATATCGGAGGCAAATTGATAATCATGTTGTGGTCCGTTGGCAATGTATGAATGTTCGCCGTTTACAACTGGAACAGTTTTGGTTCCATCTTGTTCTCCAATATATTGGTTGTCATCTCCATCTATCCAAATATGAGGATACGAAACAGGATTGGCATCTTCATCTACAACCGTAAAGTTTACATAAGACATTGTTTGACCGCCTCTCACAAGCACATCGTCTATATACCAGCCTGCATAACTTGTTGTAAAATCAGAGCTAAATCCCCATCTTATTATAATATCATCTCCCGGATTGAGGTTATTAAAATATAAAATTTTATTGCTCCAATCAACATCAGTTCTTGCATAACCATTTCCGATAGGAAACCAAATGAAGTTATTTATTTGATATTCAATCCAAACGCTGTCAAATTGAATTTGCTCTGTGTATAAAAATTCTGAAAAATCTAAAATAAAAATATTGTCATAGGTTTCAAAACGAGGCGAATACAAGTAATACAATGCACTGTTTGAATAATTGCCTGTTAGATTTGTTGCCCAGCAATTTGTTCCGCTTGGCAGTTCGGTAGGAAAGTTGTCTCCACCTGTTGGCGTGCCTCTTTCCCAGTCGTCTGTTGAATATCCAAAATCTGGTTCGTGCCAAAATCGTTGGTCGTTGTCTGCCTCAAAATCGTAGTATATATCTGCAATAAAGTAGAAATTGGGGCTGCTTGGAGCAGAACTAATGTTAGAAACTGAGGTGGCTGAAAATCCTACGCTTGGCTCGGCAGAAACATTTTGACTGTTTGCAACATCTTGTGCTACAACAAAATACTCTATAATATCGCCTTGTTCGGCTGTTCCATCACCTCCTTGGCTATTGTATAAAATTGAATAATCAATAGTAAAATCAAAAGGTGTTTGGTTATTTTCGGCTTCTACATATTTCCAGCCTTCGTTGGAGCTTGTGTTTCCTGTAAAAATATTTTGGTCTGTATGTTTTTTATAATAGAGTCTTGGTTTGTTGTCTGATACGTCAATTCCAGACGCATCAGTCATTTCTGTAAATTCTACGAGAATATAGTTTTCTGTATTTATGGTGCTTTTAATATTTTCGTAATTTATTGAAGGTCCTGTAAAATCTGCTATTAAATAATCTGCTTCGCAAGCTCCAATATCGGGAGTTGTTGAGTTTCTGATATTGTTATCAAAATCGTTGGTAATACTTATAGGTGAGTTAATTGGCAAGCCTGCACTTTCTATTGTTGTTGCAATAGTTTGGTTTACATGAAGGTCAAATGGTTCGGTGCTGCTAACAAAATTAACATCTTCGGTTATTGATAATAAATCAAAGTTATTTGATAAAATTTTATAGTTATCTATTGTTTGGGCAGAATTAGTGCCATCATAAAAAATTAAATTATTTGTTGATGGAGTTCCTGCATAATATAAATTATTATTAGAAGTATTTAAAATGTCGGAATAATCGGTAGAATTATGAAAAAAAGCAATTGCTTGTGCAAAAGTTCCACTTGTTTTGTTTACAAAAATATTATTTCTAATGTCGTATTCAGAGTAATGATTTTGAGCAAAAATTGCTGAACTTTTATTATTTGAATTATTTGCCTCATAATTTAATAAAATTGAGTTGTAATATACAAAAATATTACCTTGCTCTAAATAAATACCTGAGGCATTTACAGGATTATCTGTGTCTGAAAATCCTGTTTCTGCTTTGATGTCATAAATTAAGTTGTTGTAAATGTATGTGTTAGATGAAGAACCAATGTCTATATTTGCTCCTGATGCAAAATAGTTGTCGCTTCCGGTATAATTAACATCAAAAATTTCATTCTGATATAAATAATTAGTTCCGTAAGCAGAAATATATGTTCCAACAACGTCTCCTGATAAAGAATTTATATTGTTAATTTTATTGCCAAACACCTCATGGTTGCCAGAAGATAAGTAAACTCCTGCAACAAATCTAACTGTGGTGCCTGTTTTTTCAATATTAGTTATGGTATTGCTATAAATTTGAGAAGTTGTATTTAATCCGTCGTTACAATAAATTCCGTAAATTGGAGCATTGTTGCCACTCAAATTAGACATATCTGTATTTGAAAGGACAAAATTTTCTTGATAATTAAATCTAACAAAGTAAGGCACTGACATTGTGCTTGTTCCAATATTTGAAATTGAATTTTCGCTTCCTTCCGAAGCTGTAATAATATTTCCGTTGTCGTATTCTACACCGCTAACATCTCCAAGATAGTAGCCTCCACTACAATCAGTTATATTGTTGTTTTGAAACAAATTATTATTGTTTCCTCCATTTTTGGTAACTATTCCGATAGAAAAATTTTGATTAGATTTGTTCAAATCAATATTGCAATTTTTTATAGTATTATTTGAAGAATTATTTGACAATAAAATTCCGTATTCTAATTGAAGCTCGTAATTAAAATTAGTTGATTGACATTCTATATTTATTCCATCAAAGGTAACAAAAGATGTTTCGTGAATATTTATTCCATAATCTTCTTCTCCTGTGCCTGTAGGCTTTATGGTGGGATTGTTGTCGCCAGGAGTTGCCGATTGAAAAACAATTTGGTTGTTTTCTGTTCCAGAAATAATTAATTGGGGAGGATTTTCGGAAAAAATTTGCCCTTCGGCTACATTAAAAATAACTCCGCCGTCTGCTACGCCAGAAGTATTTAGAGCCTCAAAAGCATCTGTAAAATTCTGAAAATTATCGCCTGCTGTTGGTTGTGTATTGTCTATTGTTTTAATTCCGCTAAGAGCTGCCGGAGCATCAATTATTGAAACATTGTCTAACCAAACATCAAACATTCCGTAGGAGCTAATAAGCTGAAAACCAATTCTTGCATTGTTTACTCTGTATTCTGAGGGCAAGAAGAAGGTATATTTTTTCCAATAAGTGTCTGTTACAGGAATTTGCCCAGAAATATCGTTCCACGTGGCACCTCCGTCATTTGATGCTACAAAACGAAAATCTACTCCACCGTTTTCAAGATACAAAAAAAATGAGACCACAGGATTTGTAGTTCCAGATAGGTCTATATCGTTGGTAGCCAGTCTATCTATCTGACCAGCTTGGGCTTCATAATCGTTATACCATGCTACCGAAGAACCGTCGGCAGCACCAGTAGGTTCGCCGTATCCAGATGGAGACCAGCTCGTTGTGTAAACAGACTGTTGCCACCACTGATTTGAACCGTCGCCAGAACCGCTTTGTATTTCTTCTTGATACCAATTTGTTGGATTGGGAGACCAAGAGTTTTCAAAGCTCTCGCTAAAAATTTGTGAAAACGAAATTTGAAAGGTGAAAATTAAAATTAGAAATAAAATAAAATTTTTCATAAAAATTAATATATTAAATTGAACTAACAAATTGAGTGTTTGATTTTGATTATTTTATTCTTTTGATTGATATTATATTAAAAATCAATATATTGTAGTTGGCTTTGCATTAAAAATCTTTTTTCTTTGTAATAAAATCGTTGCCTTCGTCTTTTTTGTTATTTTGCACTCTTCGGTTGTATTCTTCTTCTGCTGGCTCTAATTTTATTGTTGTATTAAAAGCTAAAACAAAAACTCCTGCTATAAATATAAGTGTTCCAATAACGTATATCCAATGATTTATTGAATAAAATATGCTGCCGTAAACTGATAATGCACCTAATATTTTGAAAATAATTGCTGTTAAAAAACTAATTAATTGCCCTACAAACATCAAAATGCTTTCGGTTTTCTTATTTTTAACTAAAAAAATAATTGTTGCTACGAGTAATAATAATGACAAAAAAATATTCATAACTTTAAATTTTATTAAATTAAACTTGATTTTTAGATTTTTTTTAGTAATTTTGGCTCATTCATTCTAAAATTGTTTTATGATTCAAATATTTTATTTCTAACAAATTAAATATTCTTAAGTGTTAAACAATATTGTTTTACCATAAGTTTGAAACTCCAAAAATAACAAAAATATTCTAAATTAATGAAAAAAATTACACTTTTTATATTTGCATCAATATTTTTTTTATCAGGAGTTTACTGCCAAAGTAAAACCCAGCAGGGATATATAAATAATTTAGAAAATAAACTGTCTATAACAGAAGATAAGTTAGAGAAAATAGAAATATACAACTCACTTGCAGAAATTTATCTTGATTTTAATCCTGAAAAAGCCAAAGAATATTTAGATAAAATAGATAAGTTACCCAAAAAGCCAAAAGTAATATTATCACCCGAATTAGAAGCAAGTATAAATAATAATTATGGTGCAGCTTATTATTATTTGAATGATTTAAAAAAATCGGCAAAATATTATGAAAAAGAATTGAAAATTCTTGAAAGTATAGGAGATGCAAAAAAATTAGGAGAATCGGAATTTAACCTTGCCACAATTTATAATCAGAATGGAAAAAGAAACAATGCCATTGAGCATTACGAAAAATGTGAAAATTATGCTATTCAAAGTAACAACAAAGATTTAAAATTGCATTGCTATAAGGCTCTATATGAAACATATAACAACAAAGGGATTGGGCAGAACAAAGGAAAGGCATTAGACTATTTGCAAAAATATTTTATGCTAAAAGACGAGCAATTTGCAAGCGAAGCTAATGAAAAAATATCTATACTTAGAGGAAAATACCATGTAGAAATAACCAAAAGAAAAAAAACAGAAGTAGAACTAAACGAAGTTACAGAAATATTAGAAATTGTTGAATATCAAAACAAAATATTATTACAAGACTCGCTGTTAAAAGCTCAAGAAATAGAAAACCTAAAACTTGTTAAAGAACAGCAAGCTAAAGATTTAGAAATAAAAGAGAAAGATGCAAAAATAAATGAGGCTCGTATAGAAAAACAAAAACAAATACTTTTTTTTGTATTAGGAATTGGTGCATTAATAATCATTGTTGCTTTGTGGATGTTTCTTTTATACCGAAAAATTAGAGGAAAAAATAAAATTTTGAAGGAACAAAAACACGAACTTATCAACCAACGAGACGAAATTGAAATAAAAAATATTCAAATTACCGACAGCATAAATTATGCAGAAAGAATTCAAAAGGCTATTCTTATTCCAGAAACCGAGATTCAAAAATATTTTCCAGAAATGTTTGTCTTTTTTCGTCCACGAGATATTGTTAGTGGCGATTTTTATTGGTCCTCAAAAATTGAAGACCAACACATTATTGCCGCAATAGATTGCACAGGACACGGCGTTCCGGGAGCATTCTTATCTATGATTGGAAATACTTTGCTCAACCAAATAGTAAACGAAAATAAAATCACCGAACCTGATAAAATTTTATTAATGCTTCACGAAGGAATACTTGATGCCTTGCAACAAAACAAAGATAAAACCGAAACCGAAGATGGCATGGATATGTCTTTGTGTAGTATAAACAAGAAAAATAATATTATAAAATTTTCGGGAGCAAAAAACAATGTTTATATTATGCAAGGAGAAGAACTTAAAATGTTAAGGGCTGACTATCACTCTATTGGAGGGAAACCTCTAAGAAACGATATGAAGATTAATTTCTCCTTATCGGAATTTGTATATGATGAAAATACTTCTATCTATATGCTATCTGATGGATATTTAGACCAGTTTGGAGGCGAAAATAATGAAAAATTTAACACACCACGTTTTAAAAAAATATTACAAGAAAATATAAATACTCCAATGCAAGAACAAAAACAAATTTTTAGCCAAACAATGAATCAATGGATGGGAAACTGCGAACAATTAGACGATATGCTAATTCTTGGAATAAAACTTTAAATTTATAAATTAATAAGAATTTGTTTCTAAAGAGGAAGTTGTTTTATTGCTAAATTGTTTTTTTATAGCTGATGTTTTTTTAGCAATATTTTTGAAATTTATAAAACATTAATTATCAGGCGAAAGCCAATTAAAAACTAAACACTTAAAAATAAGAACATACTTAATAAATAAACCAAAAAAACAAAAAACCAAAAAACTAATATACCAATAAACCAATAAACCAATAAACCAATAAACTAATATACCAATAAACTAATATACCAATAAACCAATAAACTAATATACAAAACTATGTCTGGACACAGTAAATGGTCAACCATTAAAAGGAAAAAAGGAGCTTTAGACGCAAAACGCTCAAAAATGTTCTCCAAAATAGTAAAAGAAATAACAATCGCAGTAAAAGCAGGAGGAAACGACCCAAGCTCAAATCCAAGCCTACGTGTTGCTATTCAGAATGCAAAGGGGGTAAATATGCCAAAGTCAAATGTAGAGAAGGCAATTAGCAAAGCAGGAACAGACTCGGCAAATTTTGAAGCAGTAACTTTTGAAGGCTATGCCCCAGGTGGAGTTGCAATTTTTGTAGAATGCCTCTCCGACAACAACAACAGAACTGTTAGCAATATCCGAGCAATTTTTAATAAATTTAACGGCAGCTTAGGAAAACACGGCTCGCTCGCATTTGTCTTTGACCACAAAGGAATTTTTACCATTCCAAAAGGAGACTTGGACATTGATGAATTTGAATTAGAAATAATAGATGCAGGAGCAGAAGACATTGAAGTAGAAGACGATAAAATTATTGTTAC
>Ga0193956_1001182_pt1 | contig 10662 bp, 8 predicted proteins | sample BB_7_MG_FD_140358 | JGI IMG/M metagenome (GOLD analysis project Ga0193956, IMG submission 140358) | Microbial mat bacterial communities from the Broadkill River, Lewes, Delaware, United States - BB_7_MG | ecosystem: Environmental > Aquatic > Freshwater > River > Microbial mats | place: USA...
CGATGATCCCAAAGTTGTTGCGCAAGCGGACCGCTTGGTTTTACCGGGGGTTGGTGCCTATCGCGACTGTATGGCCAATTTGCGTGACGGTGGTTTTATTGAGTCTATTCAGCAATTTGTTGCTTCTGAGCGGCCGTTTCTTGGTATCTGTCTTGGTTTGCAAATGTTACTGACCGAGAGCGAAGAGTTTGGTCATCATGAAGGGCTGAACATTATCCCCGGTCGTGTGCCACGTTTTGCTGAAGATATGCAGGTCGCTGGTGTTAATGGCCCAGAGATTTTGAAAGTGCCTCATATGGGCTGGAACCGCATTCAACACACTGATATTCCGTTGTTCAAAGGGGTCGAGCAGGGTAGCTATGTCTATTTTGTTCACTCTTACTTTGTGCAGCCGACGGATCAGAGTGTTGTCGCAGCCACGACCGATTATGGCATTGAGTTTTGCAGTGCTATTTGCCGCGATAACGTGATGGCGACACAGTTTCACCCTGAAAAGAGTCAGCAAGTTGGCCTGAAAATGTTGAAGAATTTTGGAGAGTTATAGATGATTGTCATCCCTGCAATTGACCTAAAAGATGGTGCCTGCGTTCGTCTCGAGCAAGGCTTAATGGAACGCGATACCGTTTATTCAGATGATCCAGGTGCTCAGGCGCGAATTTGGCAAGATCAAGGTGGCGAACTTCTCCACATTGTTGACCTTGACGGCGCCTTTGCTGGTGAGCCGAAGAACCACGAGGCCATTGAAGCGATTGTTAAGGCGTTGGATATCCCGACTGAACTTGGTGGTGGTATTCGCGATATGGCAACCATTGAAGCATACTTGAAGCTCGGCGTTGGTCGCGTGATTCTTGGTACTATTGCTAAAGAGAATCCTCAATTTGTTAAAGAGGCGTGCCAAGCATTCCCAGGGCAAATTGTTGTGGGTATCGATGCCAACCAAGGTTTAGTTGCTGTGCGTGGTTGGGCCGATGTCACCGAAAAGAAGGCCATCGACCTCGCTCGTGAGATGGAAGACTTTGGTGTTGAAGCTATTATTTATACCGATATTGCTCGTGATGGCATGATGCAAGGACCAAACCTGCAAGAGACCGGTGATCTGGCGTCTGCCATCAGTATCCCTGTGATCGCTTCGGGTGGCGTTTCAAGTTTACAAGATATCGAAAACCTCCTCACCATCGAGGATAAAGGGGTTTCAGGTGTTATTACCGGTAAGGCGATCTACACCGGCGCTCTTGATCTACAACAAGCCGTCGCTTTGACTCGGCAGAAGGGGTAGCAGCGATGTTAACGCGACGCATTATCCCGTGTCTTGATGTCAAAGATGGCCGTGTTGTTAAGGGGGTTCAGTTTGTTGATCTCATCGACGCAGGTGACCCTGTCGAAGCAGCCATTGCATACGATGCACAGGGTGCTGACGAATTAACTTTTCTCGATATCACCGCTTCAAGCGATAAGCGCGGCATCATTCTTGACGTTGTCCGTCGCACGGCTGAGCAGGTGTTTATGCCGTTAACGGTTGGTGGTGGTGTGCGCGAAGTTGAAGATATTCGCAACTTGCTTAACGCTGGAGCCGATAAGGTAAGCATTAACACTGCTGCGGTGCATCGCCCTGAATTCGTTCAGGAAGCGGCACAGCGCTTTGGCACTCAATGTATTGTTGTTGCTATTGATGCTCGTCGTGTACCAGAGAGCGATCCACAACGGTGGGAGGTTTACACCCACGGTGGTCGTAATGCTACAGGGATTGATGCCATCGAATGGGCGCAAAAGATGGAGCAGTTTGGTGCAGGCGAAATTTTGCTCACTTCGATGGATTGCGATGGCACTAAAGATGGTTATGATTTACAGCTGACTCGCGCAGTGAGTGATGCGGTGCATATCCCGGTGATCGCTTCAGGCGGTGTGGGTAATTTAGAGCATGTCAAAGAGGGGCTAACCACGGGAGGTGCTAGCGCAGCACTGGCGGCAAGTATTTTTCACTTCCGTGAATATACCATCGCTGAGTGCAAAGAGTTTTTGCTTGAAAATGATGTACCGGTGCGAATTTAGTTTATCGGATACAGAGGTTCAGTGTTGATGGTTTAGTTGTTTAAGTATGTCCATCCGCTAGCCACTGCATCCAACGTTGATCACTTGACTTTCTGCAGTGACTAGCGGATGGACATGCGTAGAGCTAAATTTTGAATTGTTTGTATGTTTTAGATTGTTCCCTTGGAGTTGAAAATGAGTTTACTTGATCAGTTGAAATTTGATAAAGACGGCCTACTGCCTTGCATCACTCAAGATGCTGAAAATGGTGAAGTGCTGATGCTCGCTTATATGAACGCCGAAGCGGTTGAAAATACGCTTAAAACAGGCAAGGTACATTACTATAGCCGCTCACGCGGTAAGCAGTGGATGAAGGGCGAATCCTCTGGCCATGTGCAAACCGTACGTGAAATTCGTTATGACTGCGATGGCGATACGCTGTTAATCAAGATTGATCAAGAGGGTGCAGCTTGTCATACGGGTCGGCGCTCCTGTTTTTATACCGTTGCCGATGGCGATGAGGTGCGAATTGATGCCGAGCCAGAAGTTGATACCACAGCCATCTACGCCGAACAGGATATTCTTGATGCGGTGTACCATGTTATTCAAGATCGTCGTCGCAACCCCAATGAAAAATCCTATGTAAATTCACTGTTTACCAAGGGATTGGATAAGATTCTAAGCAAAATCGGTGAAGAAGCAACCGAAGCGGCCATTGCAGGTAAAGGTGGTGATCGCGAAGAGATCATCTATGAAGTGGCCGACCTCTTTTTCCATACCCTTATTATGATGGGTTATTACGATCTACCGCCAGAGCGTATTTATGCAGAGTTACGCCGTCGTTTTGGTATGTCTGGAATTGAGGAAAAAGAGTCGCGGACGAAATAAAATAGTTTTGGCTTGAGCCAAATTATCTCGCAACAGGAGAAGATATGAGTATCGCACAACAGTTAACCGATTCAATGAAAGAAGCCATGAAGGCAAAAGATTCACTACGTTTAGGAGTGATTCGTCTTATCCGTAGCGCGATTAAGAATGCAGAAATTGACAAGAAAATTGTCATGAATGATGAGCAGATCATCGCTGTGATGTCGACGTTGGTTAAGCAGCGTCGTGAATCGGCACAAATTTATCGCGATAACGAGCGCATCGACTTAGCTGAAAAAGAGGAGCAGGAGATTGCTGTTCTGCAAGACTTTTTACCGCAGCAACTGACAAGCGATGAGATTAAAGCGTTGGTTGAAGGGGTGATTGCAGAAGTGGGCGCCACCTCCATGAAAGAGATGGGCATGGTAATGAAAAAGGTTACCGCGCAAACTGTTGGTCGTGCCGACGGACGTGTTGTCAGTGAGATGGTGAAAAGCTGCCTAGCCTAACAGTGAGCTAACAAGGATCAGCGATGAATGCACTTGATATTGGAATCTTAGTGATTTTAACCCTGTTTATCGTCAAAGGGGCGATCTTGGGGGTAATTAAGGAGATAAGCACCCTTGTTGGTTTAGTGGTTGCTTCCGTTGTGTCATTTCACTTTTACGTTCCACTCGCGCAACAACTCGAACAGGCGAGTTCCTTGCCTTCACAGTTGTGCGTGATGATTGTATTGCTGGTTTTATTTGTTGGTACCATGATTATTTTTTCACTGTTGGGTGTTGTTTTGTCACGGTTTGTTAAGCTTTTATTTCTTGGTGGGCTTAATCGCGTAATCGGCGCTTTGTTTAGCTTGGTGCAAGGAACACTCATTTTAGCGTTAGTGATCTATGGTTTGTCGCTAGCCAGCTTACCGAGTTCCGTTAAGCCGTTATTTAGCAAATCAGAATTACAGCCGCCATTTGTGCAGCTTGGCCAAGCCATCGTTAAGCACAGTGTGCGTTTACTCGACGAGCTTTCTTAGTTCGGGGGCCTTGCAAAACCACGGAAGTTGAATGCTCACAGCTACGCTTGATGTTTTAGAATTTAACAAAGTTGTCGCGTTAATCGCGCTATTTACGGTGACAGAGCCCGGTAAAGAGCGTGCGCTTGCGTTGCAGCCGTTACAAGATAACGACCGTGTTAAGGTTTCGTTGCAACGGATCGCTGAAGCTCAGGCTCTGCTTGATGATAAAGGTTCACCACCGCTTGGCGGCAGTTGTGACCTGCGTAAAACCCTTGAACGCGTGCGAACTGAAGGTGCATGGCTATCGGCAACAGCTCTCCTTGAGGTGGTGAGTAGTCTTGATGCAGCACGATTGTGTCAAGGTTACTTTGGTAGTGAATTGATGGCCCCTAGCTTGACTGTTGAAGTTGAACAGTTACAGTTGTGCTCAGAGTTGCGCGAGCAAATCCGCCAAAGTATTGGTAGTGGTGGTGAGGTTCTTGATGGCGCATCGTGGAAGCTGTCTGATCTCCGTAGTCAAAGTAAGGTGTTACGCGGTCGCATCCGGGCGGTCCTCGAATCGATGCTGCGTGATAGCCAGTTTGATAGCGTTTTTCAAGATCAAATTATTACCGAACGCAACGGTCGCTATGTGGTTCCTGTCAAGGCGGATTACCGTGGGCGTGTTAAAGGCTTTATCCATGACGAATCATCGAGTGGCCAAACGCTCTTTATTGAGCCAGCCTCGGTGTTGGAGCGTAACAATACTTTGCAGTCAATGTTACGGGAAGAGCAGCGAGAGATTGAGCGGATTTTACTGCAACTCGCGGCACAGGTAGCGGTCTCCCGACAGGCGTTGCAACGTAATCAGAAGATTTTGTCTGAGCTTGATTATGTGGCCGCTGCGGCGCGGTTTGCGCGGATAACTGCAGCGCATGCGCCACAAATAACAGCCAAACGTCAGCTTGAATTGCTGCAAGTACGTCACCCACTGTTGATGATCGATAGTGAAGGGCGTCGGCGTGATCAACCTGTTACGGCAATTGATCTACGTTTAGGGAAAAAACACGATACGCTGATTATCAGTGGGCCGAATACGGGAGGTAAAACCGTCGCCTTAAAAACCGTGGGCTTACTGTTTTTGATGGTTTCAGCAGGGTTGCCAATCCCGTGTGATCCTAAAAGCCGATTGTATCTGTTTAGCAAAATTTTTGCAGATATTGGCGATGAACAGAGTATCGAAGAGAATTTATCGACGTTTTCAGGTCATTTACTGCGAATTCGCCGAATTTTAAAACATGTTGACGGTAACTCGCTGGTGTTACTCGATGAGGCGGGCACAGGAACTGATCCTGCCGAGGGTGGTGCATTAGCCTTAGCCGTGATGGATCGGTTACGCGCTGTTGGCGCACGAACTGTGGTGACGACTCACCTCAACATGATTAAAAGTTACGCCTATCTGCATGATCGGGTTGAGAATGCCGCGGTCGAGTTTGATCCCAAAACATTTGCCCCGACGTATCGCCTCCATTATGGCGTACCCGGAGCTAGTAGTGCTTTTACCATCGCTAAATCGATGGGGATTCCTGTGAAAGTGTTGGCGCAGGCTGAGAGCTATTTAGGCCGTGAGCAGCGTGATGGATTAGCCATGGTTGAGCAACTCAACCAGCTGCGAACTGAGTTAGAGCGTGATCTACGTGAGGCTCAAGAGTTGCGCGAGCAGGCGGAAAAAGAGCGCAATAAACGAAAAAAGCTACTCGTCGAATTTGAAACTCAGCGCGATAAGCTGCTAGGTAAATCTCGTCAACGTGCTGAGCAGATGGTGAGCGAAACGCAGAGTCAAATGCGGCAATTGCTTAAAAAGGCTCGCCAGCAAACGGTCGGAGATGGCCGCGAGCAAGCGGAGTTGATGCGTCAAGTGCGTGAAAGCAAGGAGCAGCTCCAGCATCAGCCATTGCAAGAGCGCCGTCGTAGTCACGCTCCTGAGCAGTTGAGCGTTGGTGAATTAGTGCGGGTTGTTGCGCTTGATGCCGAAGCGGTGGTGCAACGCGTTGCTGGTTCAAATATTGAACTGTCACTTAAAGGTAAGGTGATGCGGGTTTCTCTTGGCGCATTAGAGGCCTACGAGCCGCGCCGATTTGCTGAAGCTAAAAAACAAACCGCTGGAACACGGACCCATATTGAGCGCTCGCAGTTTAATCCGCGCCTTGAGGTTGTCGGTTTACGTGTCGAAGATGCATTGCCGTTGGTTGAGCAGTTAATCGATGATGCACTACTGCACAATTGGAAAGATATTAGTGTGGTTCATGGCCGTGGAACAGGGGCGTTACGCGCTGCTATTCGTGAGCTTTTGAGCCAGCACCGTGCGGTAACTGCATTTCAAGCTGCCGATAACGCGCAAGGTGGTAATGCGATCACCGAGATCACACTCGGTTAATTAATTGGAGGGCCGCTAAGGTTTTTCGTGGAGGGGATAGATGGCCGGAAGAATTCCGGACGACATAATCATGCAAGTTCGAGAACAGGTTGATATTGTTGATCTGGTTTCGGGATATGTGTCGTTAAAACATTCGGGAGCTAACCATTTAGGTTTATGCCCCTTCCATAATGAAAAAACGCCATCCTTTAATGTCAACAGCACACGGCAGATATTTCACTGTTTTGGTTGTGGTGTCGGTGGCAACGTTTTTAGCTTTTTAATGCGCATGGAGGGTTTGGCATTCCCGCAGGCAGTTCGCCGCCTGGCTGAGCAGGTTGGGGTCGATGTTCCCAAAGATGAGCCGAATCCTCACGAGATTCAGCGGCGTAAAGAGATGGAGCGCCTCAATAATATTTATGAGGTGGCGACTGATTTTTACCATCAGCTTTTACTAAACGATCCCCGTGCGGCGCAGGCTCGCGGTTATATTCGTCGACGTGGTTTTGATAGTGAAGCTGTGCGTCGCTTTCGGTTGGGTTATGCGCCTGACGGTTGGGATGCGTTAGCGAAACACTTTAAGCAACAGGGTGTAGATAGCGACCAAGCAAAAGAGCTGGGTTTGATCCGTAGCGGTAAAGAGGGGCGACCCGATTACGATATGTTTCGCCAGCGTTTGCTGTTCCCCATCGACGATATGTTTGGACATGTGGTGGCCTTTGGTGGTCGGGTACTTGACGACAGTTTGCCTAAATATATCAACTCGCCCGAATCGGCGTTGTACCACAAGAGTCGCGTATTGTACGGCCTTTATCAGGCTAAAAACGAGATGCGCCGTCAACAAAAAGTGGTGGTAGTCGAAGGCTACTTTGATCATTTAGCTCTGGTACAAGCGGGCATTGAAAATGTTGTTGCCACCTGTGGCACGGCACTGACCACTGAGCATGGGCGGGTGTTGAAACGCTATGTGGAACAAGTGGTACTGCTCTTTGATCAAGATAAGGCAGGGCAAAAAGCCTGTTTTAGAGCGATGCCGATTTTACTGCAATCAGGCTTGCAAGCGGTGACACTGCAATTGCCTGACGGAGATGACCCCGATACCTGTGTGAATCGTGAAGGGGCCGAAAAATTTACTCAGCGACTTGAACAAGCGCGTTCAGCAGTCGATTACTATATAGAGGTAAAGCTCAACGAAGCGGGTGATAACGCCGAACGGCGCGCCAAGGCGATCAATGAAATATTGATTATGATTCGCCATGTGCCCAGTGAGATTGAGCAAGACCTGCATTTAGCGCCACTTGCTGCGGCCAGTGGCGTGCAAACAGAATTATTGCGGCGGCAATTAGAGCGTACGGAGATACCCAAAGAACCCGTACGCAGACCGGCACCGCAGCCACAAGTGGCTCAGTACGAAGCACCACCTCAGCAGGAGGAACCTCCTGCTCATGGTGATGATGACTACACCTTCGTTGCTGATCATGGCGAGAGTGGTAGTTATGCAGATAGCGATTACCATAGCAACCAGAATCAAGTGTCTACAAATCCTCGTGCTGTAGAATGCGTGACAGATAGTAAAGCACATAGATGGCTTCTCAGCGTGATGATGGCTGACGAAACCGTAAGTCGTACCGTGATTGAAAAAGGGCTGGAAACCCTTTTTGATGATGATACATGTCGCTACCTTGCCGAACAAATCGCTCAGGCATGGCAGCAGAAAAAACAACCCGATGAATGGCTACTCGATCATTGTGAGCAGCCCGAACAACAAGCGTTATTGACACAAATTTTGATTCAGGGCAAGGAGTTGCCCGATGAAAATATAGAGGAGATTTTCGGTGATTGCCAGTTGGCAGTGGCCCGGGGTCAGCTAAAACAACGTAGGGCAGAGCTGCATGCGCTGATGCGTGAGGCCGAAGACAGTGGTGATTCGGACCGCCAGACAGTCTGCTTACAGGAACTGACTCAAATTAACCGCCAACTGAAAAGCCGAACATTGTAATACCGCCAAACGGACAGCTGCAACGCAGCCGACAGGAGAACATTTTTATGGCAAAGAAAACAAAAGAGGAAGATTTTCAACAACTCATCGAAACAGGAAAAGAAAAAGGATTCCTGACCTTCGAAGAGGTAAGTGATGCTCTTCCCGAAGACATGGTTTCACCCAACCAACTTGAAGAGGTGATGAGCATGTTCGGCGAACTCGATATTGAGATTGTCGATGGTGACGACAAGGAAGAGGGGCAAGCCACTGCCGCTAAAGAGACTTCTGAAAGATCAACCAAAGAGAACAGCCCAAGTTTTGAAGCGGGTGTCATTGGTCGAACCAGTGATCCCGTACGCATGTATTTGCGCGAAATGGGACAAGTTTCCTTACTAACCCGCGAAGGAGAAGTTGAAATTGCTAAGCGGATTGAGGAGGGCGAAGGTCTTATCACTCAAGTTGTTTTGCGGACTCCTATTGCCCTGCAAGAGGTTCTTGCACTCGGCGAAGAGCTCAGCGAAGGTAATATCGGTATCATCGATTTAACCAAAGATTACGACGAGGAAGAGGGAGCAGCAGCTGAAGAGCGTCAGTACAAGCGTGTTCTCGACATCATCGCTGAAATCCGTGAAAAAAGTACGGGACTTGACGAGCAAATTGCTCTTAGCACCTCAGGGAGTGCAAAAGAGAAAGAACAAGCTGCCGTTAAGGTTGATGAGATCAAAACAGACCTTTGCGGGCTGATGCGCAAATTGCGCCTAAAAGATCAGATTGTTTCTAAGTTTGCAGTACGCTTAAAAGAACTCACCGATCAAGTTAAAAAAGGGATGAGTGAGGTTGCGGCATGTGAAAAAGAGTTGGGTTTCCCGCATAAGAAAATTCGCAGTCAACTGCGTAAATTTCATAAAGACGATACCGAAGCTGCTGCTGTTTGCAAAGAATTAGGCAAAACAGCTGAGGAATTGCTGTTGGTTGAAAAACGCCTCAAAAGCGCGCAGCGGAAGTTTAAGCGTGTTGAAGAGGAGACAGGTTTCACCACCGAATATCTCATCGAGTCCCTTAAAGAGGTTCATCGTGGTGAGTGGCGTGCCAAAGTAGCAAAAACCGAACTGGTTGAAGCGAACCTGCGTTTGGTGGTTTCTATCGCTAAAAAGTACACCAACCGTGGTCTACAATTTCTCGATTTGATTCAAGAGGGCAATATTGGCCTGATGAAGGCGGTCGATAAATTTGAGTATCAACGTGGGTATAAGTTTTCAACCTATGCCACATGGTGGATTCGTCAAGCGATTACACGCGCCATTGCTGACCAAGCACGGACAATTCGTATCCCTGTGCACATGATTGAAACCATCAATAAGTTGATCCGCACTAGTCGTCAGTTGGTGCAAGAGCTTGGTCGCGAGCCAATCCCTGAAGAGATCGCTGAACGGATGGATCTTCCGCTTGAAAAAGTACGTCGCGTACTCAAGATCGCTAAAGAGCCCATTAGCCTTGAAACACCAATCGGTGAAGAGGAAGACTCTTCGCTCGGTGATTTCATTGAAGACAAAGGAGCGGTTTCTCCCCTTGAGGCAGTGATTAAGAGTAATCTTTCTGATCAAACTGCTGATGTACTCTCCACACTCAGTGAGCGTGAAGAGAAGGTTCTGCGCATGCGCTTTGGTATTGGAGAGAAATCTGACCATACCCTCGAAGAGGTTGGTCAAGATTTCAGCGTAACCCGTGAGCGGATTCGTCAGATTGAAGCCAAGGCGTTACGTAAGCTTCGCCATCCAAGCCGTGCCAAGCGTTTGAAGAGCTTTGTCGATACACCGTAATTAAGTTGTAATGATTGATATGAGTCCTTGACAGGTGATCCCCTATTTGGTAAACATAGGGCCCCTTGAGAGAGGGTAGATCACAACATGACGCGGGGTGGAGCAGCTTGGTAGCTCGTCGGGCTCATAACCCGAAGGTCGGAGGTTCAAATCCTTCCCCCGCAACCAATAAAATAAAAGCCGATTTGCTAAGTACGCAGATCGGCTTTTATCGTTTAGCTCTTGGAATAATTGTTGAGATGTATTTGTGGCACATTCTATTTTCCTAAGAATTCGTATTGTGCTCTAAGATCGATCCTAATAAACGTGCCCAGTTTGAGCAGGTATGATTAGGTAAAAAACCACAATTGACATGTAAGCAAAAAAAGGTAAAGAAAAGCATTGACAGTACGCGAGAGATTCGGTAGTGTCCACATCCGTTGCAACGAGCAACGAGAGCAAAAAAAAGCAAGCCGGTCTTTGAAAACTGAATAGTAGACAATATGTAAGTATGCAGAAACAAAAAGTAAAAAAATGAGTAATCAGAATTAAATATATTCAGTTATATAACTGGAGAGTTTGATCC
>Ga0193956_1001183_pt1 | contig 10656 bp, 15 predicted proteins | sample BB_7_MG_FD_140358 | JGI IMG/M metagenome (GOLD analysis project Ga0193956, IMG submission 140358) | Microbial mat bacterial communities from the Broadkill River, Lewes, Delaware, United States - BB_7_MG | ecosystem: Environmental > Aquatic > Freshwater > River > Microbial mats | place: USA...
AGGTAAAGTTCAACTAGTAGTAGCTGTTCCTTCACTAGACACTGGTACATGTGATGCAGAGACTAGAAGATTTAACACAGAAGCAGCATCACTTGATGGTGTAGAAGTTATCACAGTATCTATGGATCTTCCTTTTGCAGCAGCTAGATGGTGTGGTGCAGCTGGTATCGATAATATCAAAGTATGTTCAGACTTTAGAAACAAAGACTTCGCAAACGCTTATGGTGTACTTCTTGCTGATGGTCCTTTAGCAGGTATCCTTGCAAGAGTTATTTTTGTAGTAGGTAAAGATGGTAAAGTAGCTTATAAGCAAGTTGTACCTGAAATCACAACAGAGCCTAACTATGAAGAAGCATTAGCAGCAGCAAAAGCAGCTCTCTAATCAACACTAAAACTCCTTAAACTTTTAAGCCTCTCTTTGAGGCTTAAATCATTTTTTCTTACTCATTTTATTCATTTTTAAATAACTCTATCTATAACTATGCTAAACTTCTTTTATATAAAAATATTTTGTAATATTAGAGTTACAGTATTGTTCTATAAATAAAATATAAGGAAAATAAATTGCAGTATATAAGTCTAATAATCATATCAATTTTACTATCAGGATGTAGTATCTTTGACGCAGAGCCTGAGTTTGGTGAGAGTGTCAGTGGCAAACACTACAATATAAGAGAGTGTAGTAAAGAGATGGCTGTAGCAGGTGATATCGTACCAGAAGATCTCGTAGATAATATTATAGTATATAAATCAAAGAGGATTATGGAACTCTATCGTAATGGAGAGCTAGTAGATACACTCCCTATATCATTAGGTAAAAATCCGCAAGGACATAAAGTACGACAGGGAGATAACCGTACCCCTGAAGGGCAGTACTGGATACATCGTAAAATTTGTTCACAAAAATACTATAGATCACTCTCTATCTCTTATCCTAGAGATAGAGACAGATCAAAAGCAAGAGCAAAAGGCTTGAACCCTGGTGGTGACATCACTATACATGCACAACCTACTTGGAATGCAACAGGGAAAGGCAACGACTATACACTCTCTAAAGATTGGACAAGAGGTTGTATAGCTGTAGGTAATATTGAGATGAAGAGACTCTGGTATGCAGTAAGAGAGGGAGTCTCTATAACAATCAAAAAATAGAGCAATATGAAAATAGTACATATATTTCTCAGTTTATCTATACTTTTTCTCTTTTCAGGATGTATTTATATCGCAAACCCAAACTACAAAAAGGGGAGATATAAACTCTCACAGTGTAAAAAAGAGTTGGCTGTAGATGGAGACTTCCGCCCTTATGAAAAGATAGATCAAATTATCGTAGATAAATCAAAACGGCGAATGTATCTCTATGTAGGAAAGAGGAAAAAACATACTTTTCGTATCTCGCTTAGTAGAAAAAAAGGTAAAAAAATCCAAAGAGGTGATCTCAAAGTACCAGAGGGAAGATATCATATCACCAAAAAAAGATGCCACTCTAAATATTACCGTATGATATATATCTCCTTTCCAAATCAGCAAGATAAAATAGAAGCAAGTAGCCGAGGAGTATCCGCAGGAAGTGGTATCACGATACATGCACAACCTTTTTGGAATAAAAATGGCAAAGGCAATGGCTACACACTCTCCAAAAACTGGACAAATGGCTGTATAGCAGTAACAAATCAAGCTATGGATAAATTATGGTATGCTGTAGATGCAGGTACTCCTATAGAGATTAGACCTTAAGGATAAGATATCAGATACACACAAAAACAGATTGATAAGTATCAACGACAGAAATATATTGTAGAGTTAGAAAAAATCTCTAAAAATCTTTTTCGTATGTTGCGAGATGAGAGTATCTCTGCTGAAAAATTTAGAGAGAAGTTTATATCATTGAAAAAAGTTTTTGATAGTAGAGAGGAGATAAGGCTAGATTCGGAGTATCATCAAGAGATGAAATCCTATATCGAACGCTTATACTCGGGAACTGTAGATGATAAGCTTATGAGTGATAAGGAGTTTGATGATATACGAGAGGCAGAGATGAGTAATCTCAACAGGTTGCAAAAGATGAAAAATAAAACTTCTTATAAAAAAGATAAGCATAAAAGTAGAAGTAAAAATGAGGATTGGGGTTAGAAATAAAAATTTTTAGCTAATTTTGATTAATAATATATTACTATAAAGAAAATAAAGGGGTGCATAGATGAATATAATAAATAAGCCGTTTAGATTACTTATGTTGAGTGCAGTGTTAGCTACATCCTCTATCGCAGGTGGAGATATTGGTTCTGCTGAGAAAGATTATATAGATGTAGAGTATACAGATAGCACAAAAGTGGAAGATGTTTATAAACAGTATAAAGAGAAGCTTATGTGGCAAGATGAAATCTATAAAGACCATGAAGAGGGAGCATATAAAAACCGTCGCTCTTCAGGAAAAGCTGGAAACTGGAGTCATGCTACAGACTACTGTGCAAATCTCTACTATGCTGGATTTGATGATTGGAGACTCCCTACAGTTAGTGAGTTAGAGGGGCTACACGCGTATGTTAGAGAGCTTAAGTACTCATTGGCTGCAGATTTCTGGACATCTACACCTGATAAGGTTGGGTTCTATTGGTCTGTTTATACGGCAGATGGATACTCATATAAGCACAAAAAAAGAGATTCACACTATATCCGATGTGTTCGAACTCTAGACGATCAAAAAGCAAGCAACCACCCCGCTTCTAGTAGACTGTAATTATCGTTACTTCCTCCCTATCGAAACGCTCCTCTGAAAAGACTAGATGAGCGTTTCACTTAAAAAGAAATATATCAAAGGATAAAATATGCCATTATTAGATAGCTTTACGGTAGATCATACAAAGATGGGTGCACCAGCTGTAAGAGTAGCAAAGAAGATGCAAACACCAAGTGGAGATGCTATCACTGTATTTGATTTACGCTTTTGCAAGCCAAATGAAGATAAGTTATCTACAAAAGGTATTCATACACTAGAGCACCTTTTTGCAGGATTTATGAGAGATCATCTCAATAGTAACAAAGTGGAGATTATAGATATCTCTCCTATGGGTTGTCGTACAGGGTTTTATATGTCACTTTTGGGTACACCTAAAAAAGAAGCAGTAGCAAAAGCTTGGAAATACTCTATGCAAGATGTTTTAGCTGTCAAAAAACAGTCTGATATACCAGAGCTAAATGTCTATCAGTGTGGTACATGTGAAATGCACTCTCTCAATGAAGCCAAAGAGATAGCACAAAAAGTGTTAGATAGCGGTATAGGTACGATGAGTAACAAAAAACTGAAACTCTCAAAAAAGATACTTAAAGGACTCTAAATGTTAATTCTCATTCCTGTAGATGGTACTGATGAAAACAACTCCAAGATAACAACAGTAGCACAAGTACAAAAGTGGGCATTGGTTCATTTTGAAGATGGAACGGTGAGAGGTATCTCTTTTCACGATGACCGTATGCAAACTGGTGCAGAGTGGATTGATTTTATTATTTTGGAAAATAAATTTGAAAACTATCTTGACTTTATGAATGAAGGGATGATGGTATTGATCCGTCGTTCAGAAGAGAGTATAGAAGACATCATGGAAGCTTTTAAATTTAAAGAGTTGGATGAAGCGGGTCTTTAGTCTTGTACGATGAGTCTTTGAGAGCTAGCAAAAGATCTCTCGTTACAGAAGATGGCTCGATGACGCTCTTCTCTGAAGAGTTTGCTGAGCCATATCACTCTGATAGGGATGGAGCTCTCAATGAGTCACTACAAAAACATGTAAAACCAGCCATATCCCTTAAAAAAAACAATCAAACTATTACTATCTTAGATATGTGTTTTGGATTGGGGTATAACACACTAGCAACACTCCACTATCTCAAAAGTTTACAGTTAGAGAGACAAGTTCATATCATCTCACCAGAGTTTGACAGGTCACTTATTGAGTCTTTGGGAGCTTTTACTTATCCTGCAGAGTTTGATTTTTTGAAACCTATTATAGAAAAATTGAGTAGAGATTTCGTCTATAGAGATGAGCAGTTGTATATAGAGATAGTGATAGGGGATGCGAGAGAGATACTCCCCACGCTCAAAACAAAGTTTGATATCATCTATCAAGATGCTTTTAGTCCTACACACAATCCCCTTCTCTGGACAAGTGAGTATTTTGCAGAGCTTCGAAGTCTTATCAAAGATGATGGAGTGTTGACCACATACTCTACGGCTGCTACGGTTAGGATGGGACTAGATGAAAATGGTTTTAAACTTTTTAACTATAAAGGGGATAAGATACGAGCATCTATGGTGGCATCTCCCAAAATGTTAAGGTCAGAGTTAGAGTTCATAGATATGGAACTCAAAAAAATCCGTAATCCTGATGCAAAAAGTATGAGAGATGCGGAGTATCAAAAGGAAAGCAATGTCACTTCAAACCTACCTTAGTCAAGAGTCAATAGCCCTTGATAGTACTATTGTGGCACAATTAGAACGATTTGCACAACTACTTCACGAGTGGAATCAAGTCCATAACCTCACAGGAGCAAAGAGTATCCAAGCAATATATGATAATATTGTAGATTCTCTCTATCCACTTTCGTTTATCAAGTTACCTCAGACACTTCTTGATGTCGGAACTGGGGCTGGTTTTCCTGGTTTGGTATTGGCTATTGCATTACCTCAAACACAAGTAGTTTTAGCTGAACCACTCAAAAAAAGAGTTTCATTTTTGAAGTATGTAGGCGTAGACTTGGAGCTATCAAATCTCCAAGTAGAAGCAAAAAGAGTAGAGTCCATCTCGCATATTCCTTTTGAGATGATATCTTCTCGTGCAGTAACCAATACAAAACTTCTGTTAGATTTAACAACAAATCTTAGTGATAAGAAGACAGAGTATCTCTTTTATAAAGGTGAGAGAGTTTTTGATGAAGTAGATGATGTACAACAACAGCTAACTTATGATATAGTACAAAAAAATCGTAGGAATTATCTCTACATAAAGAGTCAAAGATGATACTAAAATTAATTATTTTTACAATACTTGCCTTGATTGTTTATAAGTTTGTCGGTGGGAAGCTTCCCTCTCTATCTGGTCGCAAAGATGATAAACTCTCTTCTAAAGATGAGAAAAAAAAGATAGAAGAGGATACACTAATAGAGTGTGATAAATGTAGTACTTTTGTTACATATAAAGAGAGTATTATTGTAAAGAGCAAGGTCTACTGTTCTAAAGAGTGTGCAGGATTCTGAGATGATGATTATCGGACACTCTTGGCTTAGAAGAGAGCAGTTTATCTGTATCAAGTCTCGCGATAGTATAGAGCTTACGCCTGCAGGCTCTATACTACTCTTTGAACAGTTAGAGAAAGATATAGAGCTTATACTCTATGCTCAAGCACAAAACCTACCTTTTGCTATACGGGTCAACTCCATAACAGAGGCGATATTTGCTCATAATCTCAAAAGTAATTATATTTTTGTTGAGGCGAATAACGCGAAAGAGATACAAGATATCGCACAGCACTACCTCTTTGATACGCAAGTGTTGGTAGAGATAGCAAGTGAAGATGAGATAGCTACTTATGCCAAGCTTGGTATAGATGGGGTTGTGCTTCCATCAGCTATAGAGTTATCATACTGTCAATAAAGGCTTCTATTTAACCATGGCAAAAATACTTCCCAATGATTTGATGCGTTTCAAACTTACCTATAGCCTGATAGCTCTCAATCTCTTTTTTTATATTATTTCTTTCCTTTATTCAGGTAATTTCATAGATCAAACAGCTCAAGATTTGGCAAACTTAGGGGCTATCTATGGACCGTTTGTTGTCGTAGAGGGTGAGTGGTGGCGACTGGTATCTGCTATGTTTTTGCATGGTGGTATGACACATCTGCTTATGAACATGTTCTCGCTCTATATTATCGGTCGTCCAATGGAGCTCTATTTCCCTGCTAGACACTATGTAGCGTTCTACTTCTTGACTGGGGTTGTGGGAGGGATGCTATCTATCTATATCCACCCTCTCTCTGTCTCTATAGGTGCATCGGGTGCTATATTTGGTCTCTTTGGTGCATTGGCTGGATATTTTCTGGCTTTTCGTCATGAGCTTGGGAGCCACTCCAAAGAGTTTATGCGTGATTTTGGTCTCATAATAGCTATCAATATCCTTATAGGTTTTGGTATACCTAGTATAGATGTAAGTGCACATGCTGGTGGTCTTATCTCTGGATTTATCGGTGGATACCTTACAGCGAGACATCTGGAGCGTTTGTGGATATTTATACTTCTTTCTATAGTTACAATGTTTGTCTTTTATCAATTTTATTAATAGGTGCTTGACAGATATTAGCTATAATACTCTTATGAAAATTACAATAACTAATATTATATCTATACTTTTGTTAGCTCTTATGAGTTTTTTTGCTCTGAAAGCTTATGATAATGCTAAATCTTATGAAGAGATGACACAGATCATAGTTGAAAAACACAATGTATCACAGCTGAGTAAAAATCAACTCAAAAAGTTTGCGGATACATTGTCGTTTGGTCTCTATGATGGCTATGAAGAGCTACTCAAAGAGCAGAAGAAATCAAAAGAGGTACAAGAGTTTTTTCGACACAAAGCTAAAGACTATACGCTTTACTATATGCTTGTATTGCTGGCTATGCTTCTACTCTACTTCATCCTCTCCTTGAGGGCTTATACTATCTTGGTTAGTATAAGTGCACTGTTGTCTCTGGCTATTGGGTTGATAACACCTATAATGATGATGAGTATACATAAAGAGGTTGAGTACCTAGGAGATGTAGTTTTGACTATGGAGTCAAAAGGAGTCTTGGGTTCTATAGCCAAGCTTTTTGATAGTGGTGATATCATAGTCGCTGGGGCTTTACTACTCTTCTCTATACTTCTCCCTCTGCTTAAAACCCTCTCTATGCTTTTCGTAGCCATCTTTATAGAGAGTCGTTTTGCACATACTATCGTACATTTTTTCAAGCTCTTGGGGAAATGGTCTATGGCTGATGTATTTGTAGTCTCTACATTTCTCGTCTATCTCTCCGCAAGCAAAGGAGAGATGAGCCGTGCAGAAGTACAAGTAGGGATATACTTCTTTTTGGCATATGTGATAGTCTCTATGTTAGCAAGCCTCAGTGCAGATAAGATGTTACAAGAAAATAAAGAAGCATAAGCCTCATTGGTGATGATTATAATAAAAATAATGTATAATTTGGGTTCAATAAAAAATAGCAAAAAGTGAGAAGATGAAAAAATATATTTTACCATTACTGTTGGCAACGAGTAGTATACAAGCTCTAGATATAAGATATGGTCAAGGTGACTTTGAGTGGAATATGGGCTTTTTGGGACTAGTAGGCTCCTCTGTGACACTTGATGATACAGTTATAAGCATCAGTGAACAGCATCAAAACTTCTCAGACTCTCCTTTGTACTACTTTGGTAACTTTGATATTCATAGCTCTGATAGACTTGAGACTGTAACAAATTTCGCTGACGGTGCTCAATCAGGCTTTCCTAGTAGTTTTGAAGTGAGTGGTGTAGATATAGATGTTGGAGTTGGTTATGATGTGATCCAAGATGAGAGAGGCTATCTCGGTGTAGGTGTTGTGACAGGTCTCTCTACGCCTTTTATGGAGATGCACAACTATGTAGACTCCTACAACGCTATCTCTACCCTACTTGAAGAGACAAGCACAGATGTGAGTACATATAAGCTGGGTGTGAGTCTGCAAGCTGCTTACTCTCTCACAGAGAACATCTCTATCTATGGTACTTCGATATTTGCACTTCAAACAGGTGAGATGACCAATGACCTTGTCAACAGCTCACTAGATGTATCAGGGAGCTATAATGCTATGGATATAGGGGTGAAGTTCTATCCATCTGAGCTAGTAGATGCAGAGTCAAATCTCTATCTCAAAGCAGGGTATGCTTATAAACACTGGGATATTGATGATACGGAGTCTACTATAGTGGGAGCTGTACTTCCTAGTATGAATTCACTTTTTAAATCAGAACTGACAAGTGACTTTTTCTATATAGGATTGGGATTTAAGTTATAAGATTACACGCTTGGTATCGACTAAGGAACCTCCTAAAAACAAAAATTCCTGCGTCATATTGGTAGTTTTATTTTTGTACAGTTCCTAAGATATTCGGTGCGTGAATACGCAACCGATTATATTCCTGTAAAGTTTTTTTAGCTTCTACTTCCTGGTTTGATAGCTTGGCTACCCTCTGCACAGAGAGGACACTCATCAGGAGTATACATAGCAAACTCAAAATCATCCAAAGCGAAAAATGGTACATCTTTAGGAAGTTTACATTCAGCTTTTGGTTCACTGCTACTGCCATCTCTTTGACAGAAACCGCGATTTGCCAAAGCAGCAAATGAGACAACCTCTCCACCAAGCTTCTCTATAACAGCAGCAGCCTCCATAGCAGAGCCTCCTGTAGTGATGATATCTTCACAGATGAGGACTTTCTCCCCCTCTCTTATCTCAAAACCACGGCGAAGCTCCATAACACCCTCTTTGCGTTCGACAAATATACTCCGAACATCTAATGCTCTAGCGAGTTCAAACCCAGCTATTACACCACCTAAAGCAGGAGCACAAACAGTATCTATTGTGATACCACTTTTAACAATCAGATATGCTAGCTCATTTGCCAATACTTCTGCTCTTTTTGGATCTTCGAGTACTTTTGCACTCTGTAGATAACGGTTTGAGTGATTGCCACTACTCAGGATAAAGTGACCCTCTAACAATGCTCCTGCATCTTTATAGTGTTGTTCTACATTCATTATTATACCTTTAGTATATCTACTTCTTTTGCTTTGAGCGTCTCTTCGATCTTTGCTATATGCTCATCAGTGATTTTCTGTACTTGATCGAGACCTTTTTTCATCTCATCTTCACTGATCTCTTTCTCTTTTTCTAGTTTTTTTACTTGGTCATTACTATCTTTTCTGATATTTCGAACAGCTACTTTTGCTTTTTCACTCATAGCTTTTGCCTGTTTTACAATATCTTGTCTCTGCTCACTTGTCATAGCAGGGAAAAAGAGTTTGATAAAATCACCATCATTATTAGGATTTACGCCTATATTTGCCTCTTGGATTGCTTTTTCGATTGGACCTAACATACTCTTTTCCCAAGGAGTTATAGAGATAGTTGTCGCATCTGTAGCAAGTACATTTCCTACTTGATTGAGGGCTGTTGGCGTACCGTAGTAGTCTACACGGATGTTATCTACAATATTGGTAGTAACCTTCCCAGTTCTAAGTGTAGAAAAGTCTCTTTTGAGTGCGTCTATACTCTTTTGCATATGTTCTGTAGTATCGTCATAGATAGCATTTATCATATTTGTCTCCTGAAGTTATTAGTATGAGTTTGGATAAGATTTTACCCTTTTTTTCCTAAAAATGGGTAATCAAAAACTAGGTGAGAGATAATTTAAGGTTAATCGATGATTTTCTTGCAAATACTCTAGGTGCAATGATGAATGCTCTTAGCTGATTTCTAATGCATATTTTGGGTTAAAGGCAAGTAGCTTAAGTGATACTGTTTTGTTGCTCTTGACTTGACTTTATGATGATCAGGAGTTGATAAAATAAATGAAGTGGGAATATCTTTTTCGTAAAATAGTGAAAGTATAAAAGTGTTTTAATGTTGATAATAGTTATTTATTTTGAGTATTATATATAAGTAGATGGTGCGGATGAGAGGACTCGAACCTCCACGCCGTAAAGCACTAGATCCTAAGTCTAGCGTGTATACCAATTTCACCACATCCGCATAAGTGGTACACCCGTCAGGATTCGAACCTGAGACCGCCCGCTTAGAAGGCGGGTGCTCTATCCAGCTGAGCTACGAGTGCATCATAACAATATTAAAAAAATAATAACTTCTAGTAAAACTAAATGCTAAAGTCATCAGTGGTACGCCAGAGAGGACTTGAACCCCTAACCCTCAGATCCGAAGTCTGATGCTCTATCCAGTTGAGCCACTAGCGCTCATACTGCTGTTAATAATGGGGTGGATGACGGGGCTCGAACCCGCGACAACCTGTGCCACAAACAGGTGCTCTACCAACTGAACTACATCCACCATAAATAATATACAGTATTGATTTTTTTATTCTTAACTTAATGGTCGGAGTGAAAGGACTCGAACCTTCGACCCCCTGGTCCCAAACCAGGTGCGCTACCAGACTGCGCTACACTCCGTTCCTAAAACGGACTGCAATTATAGTCAATTATCTTTCGTTTGTCAAGGGTAATTGTGAAATTTTTGAAAAAAACTCCTTTTTTTTATTTTTAGAGCATTAAGGCACACATTTCATAAGGACAAAATTGACAGACAGAGACGATATTTGTTGTAATATTACGGGATTTTAAGGGTTTAATCATAAACTTGTATAATGTCATTATATGAAATGGAGTATATGTTATGGATAGTTTTTTTGGAGTAATTAATAGTTTTTTGAGTCAAATATTTTTTTATGATGTTTTTTTTGGGATGGTAGAGGGCACAACTATGCCATTTATTGTGGCTTGGTTGATAATCGGTGGGGTATTTCTCACTTTTCGTTTTGGCTTTATAAATGTAAGAATGTTCGCTCACTCCTATA
>Ga0193956_1001185_pt1 | contig 10653 bp, 8 predicted proteins | sample BB_7_MG_FD_140358 | JGI IMG/M metagenome (GOLD analysis project Ga0193956, IMG submission 140358) | Microbial mat bacterial communities from the Broadkill River, Lewes, Delaware, United States - BB_7_MG | ecosystem: Environmental > Aquatic > Freshwater > River > Microbial mats | place: USA...
AAAACTTGGTTTTGCCCAAACCCCTTCCCTACTCTCTGCATCAAAAAATGGTATTCCCTTGAGATCAGTTGGGTCAAGCAGTGAGAGCCTCAAATCTATAAAATCCAAACTGTTTTTTTTGGCTATATCTTTGACGATAGATGACTTCCCTATACCAGGAGCACCCCAGATAAATACTGGGAGTTTTTTTATAATAAGTTTATTAATAATAGTTGTGATTTGACTTGCTTTCATCATATATCCTAGAATAGTTTAAAATGGGTAGTTTAAAAACCAATCCTATCATAAAGATTCTTAATCTATTATAGAGATTTTATTTACGATACTCCAGATGATAGTCATCCATCTGCTTAACCATACCACTGCTGTTTTTAAGTACTCTGATCATAGACTTTAGGCTATCTTTGAGGGTGTCGTTGCCTTGGGCTTTTTCTAGTATCTGCTCCATATCTTTTACAGAAAATATTTTGAGCTTTGCATAGTCTGCTTGTAGAGTTTCTATCTTGAAAATAAATCTGCTAGGAGTAAAAGGTGATAGCAGATAGGGGCATTGACTCTTTGACTTCTCTATATCTAGCTTTAAAATCTTCAAAGAGTACTCTTTAAGAGCTATATCATAAATACTCCCTTCAAAAACCATCATACAGAGACTATTCTTATAAACGATACTGTAGACCTCATCATCTACTATATCAACTCTAGCTCTTGAACTATTATGCTGGGCTTGCCAGTTCCCTTTGTACTCTTGTTGCGTCTTGTTCAGTGTAATATCATCTTTTTTCTTAAATACATAAAGTGATACCAAAATAACATTCACTAGAAGGATGATTAAAATTACTCTTTTATTCAAGCTCTTACTCCACTACTATAAACCCATAGCCTGTGTAATACTATCTGTGAAAGTTTTATTGTTAGTCAAAGCACTACGCAATCTTGTATCTATTTTGAGAATATTTAAAAGCTCCAAAGGTAAAGATTCATTGGATGCCAATCCTTCATTGATCTCAAACTTCTCTAATTTAAATAATTTCTCTAATATATATACAGGTGTGGAAGGGTTACCTGCCAATGCTATCAGCACTCTTTCATCTGTAGGGTATGTGATAAATAACTCCTCTAATAGTTCAGGAGCAAAAGATGGGTTGCCAGCTAAGAGTAGATGATGTGCGGGGATACCCTTGTTATAAATTTTTTCCAAGAGATTTGAGCTTAGCGATGGATTGTCTGCCAAAGCTGTTTGGAGATAAGAATTATCCCGCTTGACCAATCGCTCTAGTACAGACTCCTCCACCAAAAGATTCTCACCCAAATGGGCATAACTCTCCGTATCTATCTGTAGAGCCTCGACAACATGAAACCGCTTCATATCTATAGGCTGATATGTCAAAAGCGTATCTCTAACACTCCCTCTCTTACTCAACAGTTTAGTAAAGAGAAGATGATCAATACTAGTATTTGATGCAAGAGCCTCATCTATCTCTATCTCATGCTGAGAATTTGAGAATTTTTTCAAGATTTCTATCGGTGTTGCAGGATTGGCAGCGAGATAGAAAGGTATCTCTTTATTACGAAAGCTTATCAGTTTATCTATAGTCTCTCTATCTATATAAGGGCTGTTTGCAATAACCTCTCTGAGCGTTACCCACTGTTTTCCTTTTTGAAGAAATTTATAATCAGGAAAATAGAGAAGAGTTTTGAGGAGTTCTGACTCTTGAGTCTCTTTTGCCAAGCGGCTGAGTGACATAGGAGAGTAGAGTAGATCCTCTTCGTTTGGTTTGAAGTCTAGATAACGACGAAGCGTTGCTATGACAACCCCTCTATCTTGATTGTTGTCACTCTCTACATCATCATCCCACTTATAGAGAGCTATCAAACTGTTAAAGAGCGAATCATTAATATAGGGGTTATTCAAGAGTTGATATATGCGTTGTTGATCATTACTCAGTTTGAGAGCCATCAATACATGACTATCAACCAATGAGAGACTCATAAGTTCTTCAAACTCTTGAAGTTTATAGATAGGAATATTACGAACATATGCATCACAAGATACTAACTCTTCTACATGAGAGATACGATGATGCTCTATGATAGCTACAACATCCTCATCAATCTCTTTCACAATCTTAATATCGTTTTTCTTTAAAAAACGCTCATACTCATCTGAACTAAAAAGCTCTCCTCTACCTAAGAAGATGATTTTTTTTCCTGAATTCTCATATAAAAATTTATCTAATGGAAGCATAACTCTCTCCTAATATTTTTCTAAAGGATTATAATGAACTGTAGCACCATTGGAAAAATTCGGTACATCATCATAAGTAAATACAGCATAATATTTCTCTTTGTCAAAAGAGGCAAAATTGTCAAAAGTATAAGTGTCTTTCCCACCATATATCTTCACACCATCTGTAAAGTGTTTAGGTATATGAAAGCTGTTACGAACGACATAATATCCAGTTACTGCACTATCATCTACTGCATCCCAATTGAGCTTTATCATACCATTCTCTTTGCTGATATAGAGATTTTTTGCTTTAGCTGGTGCAGTTCGTCGTTTATCAATATACTTGACAACCAACTCAACATCACTGTTCCAAGTAACTACACGGTTAGTCACTCCTGCAGAGGATGCAGCTCGTATTACTAGTTTTAGTTTCTTACCCTCTTGATGCATCGTATCTAAAGCCAACTTAGAGAGAGTATCAAAATTAAAATATTGATACTCTTTACTATTTAGCTCACTCTCTGAAACTTCATACCCTATATACTCTATCTTGTCACGATTTTTGATATCTTCATAGCTACCTACTTCATCAACCTCTACAAGTTCTATATAGTATCTAGTATCTTTCTTCTTTTTAAAGCTATTACTATTTCTTATCTTTAACGCACACTTAATAATAACAGTAGTACTAGGATCAGGAAGAGCAGAGATATCAAAATCAAGATAACCATATATTCTATTGCCATCTTTATCAAAACCACTTTTGAGGATATTCTCTTCTACTTGACTTGTGGAGATAGTAGTCAGTGTAGATGGTGAAAGTTTCATTTTTTGTTCAGTTACTGTATATTTAACATCAAGAATTGGACGGTAGTGGATACCACCACCATATTGACCATACCCAATATCAAACTGCATCATTTGAGAGTCTTCTCCATCGGGTAAATATTTAGGACCATCTACACGAAAATAAGCTTTGCCATTGACAATCTCTTCTTGTAAAGAAGCACACTCATGGCTTGAGAACTCCCAAAAATCCCAAATACCCTGTGTAAGATTGTGAGATTTAATAGCTCGCCCTATTGTACCTTTTGTTTTTGCACTATCTATATCTTTGAAGTCTGTAATATCTGAAAAACTTTCATTTTTCATTAATGACAAATTCCATTCACCGAACTTTTCTATCTTTGCACCTACTCTATTCATAGGATAGAGATAGAGTCTTGCTTCTTTGATGATAGCATCACTAGGGAGAGAATCAAAATCAAAACCTACAACGCCATCACAGATACCCTTTGATTTGTTAATACCAACAAATAGAGAGTTATTTCCAAAGTGTGTACGATTGAGTTCTTGTGTAAATTGTCCTACATATCCTGTAGAGTTTTTCTCTGCAAAGAGAAGCTTAAAAAACTCATCATCTTCCAATGCCGTTCTAATCTTGACTATAGGAGCAAACGATGATTTATAGCCTGTCTTTTTGTTGACTGCTCGTATCGTATAGTTATAATTGGTAGAACTCTCTAAGTCATTGTCTACAAAATTATTATCTCCCACTGTAGCGATCAAAGTTCTTTTATTACAAGCATCTTTATCTTGAACCGATCTAAAAATTTCAAAATAGATCACATCTCGCTCTTCATACTCCCAAGAGAGAGTTACAGATGTAGCTTGTACATCCGAAATAGTAAATGCTGATACACGGTGTGGTGATTTACTAGAGTAGTTTATCACTTCTGAAAAAGCATATTTAAGTGCTGGGATATTTTCATTGACACTACTACTCATACTCTTCATATAGTCTGGGATGTTTTTGGTACCGACTTCTACTACTGTGGCGATGATACCTTTGGAGTAGTAGTACTCTCTCCCACTTCCACTAATAAGCTGAGCAGGTGGCTTCCCTCTATGGATACCATATTTTCGCCCTGTGATTTTGAAAATCTCATCATTCATATTGGCACACAAGGCATTCATATCAGTACCATCTATCTCCGCTTCATGGTTAAACTTATGTGCTGGAAAAAATACATTTCCCTGAGAGTGATAGTCAAATGCTATAGTGATATTCTCATGTGCATCAACAAACTCTTTGATAGCTCTTGTCTCTGCTTCACTGAAGGGTGCTTCACCACCATAGATATTTGAGCTTGTATTTGTACTTTTACTCCAACCTATTGAGAAGTTTCTGTTGAGATCAACACCTATCGTACCATCATGGTTTTTGCGTCTATTTTTACGCCAAAATGAGAAGTGCTTACGCGAGTACTCAAAGCCGTCAGGATTGAGGCAAGGAACCATATAGATCGTAGCTTCATTAAGATTTTTTTCCAACTGAGGATCTATATGCTGATTGAGAGCTACATACTCTATAAATTTCAATGCTAGTTCATTCCCAATCCACTCTCTAGCATGTATACTTCCTGTATAGAGCATCGCTGGTTTCTCATCAGCTTTTTCAACATCTTGAGATATTTTGACTAAGACTATATCTCTCTCTTCATAAGTTGTTCCTATTTTAATAACTTCTATAAGATTAGGATAATCTTTTTGTATTTGATAGAGAAAGTCAAGACTCTCTTGGTATGATTGATATTGATTTTTCATGTTTGCTTATTCTTCGTTAATTTAATTAGTTATATTGTAGGTTAAATACAACTCCAATACTATCCCATAGTTTAATAGCATTAAATTTATATTTATAACCATAGTAGACAAGCAACATATAATTATATGTTGCTTAGAAACCCTCTACTTACGGTAGTTACTTTTTATACTCTTAGAGTCTATCTTTGAAGTTCTTCCACTCTGCTACAAGACTATCAAGAACATTCTCTTTCAACCAAGATATATCTAGTAGTTTTTTTGGCTCTTTTTCAAGTGCATGAACCAACTCTATAATATCAAATCTTTTTAATATCTTTTCAGACTTCTTTTTGCCAATCCCTTTAACAGAAGTCAAAACTTCTGTCATCTGCTCTTTATCAAGCGTAGGGAGGGATTTTGTAATTTGTGATTGATTTGTCTCATCACTATCATAAGTTGGATTCTTCTTAGCTTTTACACTTTTGATAGATTTACCATAGTTATCTTGAAAATTCCACTTTTCACTTGGCCACTCTTCAAAAGTTCTATCATCTGTCATCAACATAGGGTATGCAGCATCAAGTTCATGGAGATAAACAGTACCATCATCTGTCTGAACCTTCTTTTTATCCAAGAAGTATGCACCATCATAACTTGCTGTATACTTACCAAAAGTAATATAACGAAGTGTTCTAAGTACAGATGAATCCATCTTCCCAAGCTCTTCCCAGTTATAGAGAGGAATATTTGGCAGAGGGAATCTACCGTTACTAAACTTCCACATCAAGTATTGACCAATCCAGTCTCTAATATATGGGAATGCAGCAAAAGCTGTAGCACACTCAAGAATACGATATTTGCCATCTACACCTACAGCGATATCACAAGCCCAATACTCTGCATTGGCATCTTTAGATACTTGTACTGCGAGGTCTAGAAGCTCTTTTGGTACATCTTGATAGTCCATAGAACCACCTTGTGATGTATTTGTCAACCACTCACCCTCTGGTGGTCTTCTCCAGAATGCACACACAGGCTTATGACCTATAAGCATCACACGCACATCTGCTTCCATAGGAACAAAATCTTGCATATAGACTGGATGATACTTCTTTTTAGCTATTAGTGCTTTTGCCTCTTTTTTAGAGTCTACTTTGTGGACGAAATATCCACCATAGTTAGATGGGCCATAACTCTTTTTGATGATTTTAGGGTACTCTGTACTCTCCATAAATTTTTGTGCTTTTTTAGCATCATAATGGATATAAGTCTTTGGGATAGGGATATCATACTTCCAAGCAAAACGAGTTACATTCTCTTTGGATTTGTTCGAGAACTGTGTATCAAGAGATGGGATGAACTGAACGCTTGGTAACTCTCTAGCGATCTCTCTGAAAGTCTCATATGCAGTTGCAGGGATATTTCCTATAAGTATATCTATCTTTTTTCTCTTCACTTCTCGAACAAATCTATCTTTGTCATTTTTCCAGTGGTAAGTAACTGTTTCTATCTTATCTGGCCAGCCTCTGAAATTTGATTTATCAAAAAATCTCAATACATAATCAAGATAGAGTAGTCCTATTTTTGGAAGTTTTGCCTGTTGTTGTTTTTTGCCCATTTTTTTCCCTTGTGTAGTTTTTGTTTTATTTTTTTGTTTTACGATCTATCATTTCGACGATCAAATCAATCTTTTTCTTGTTAAAATCAAGACCCATCTTCTCTTGTTCTGGTGTAGCAAAGGCTGGTATACCATTGACCTCTATCACCACATGCTGCTCTTTTTCCAAGTCATAGATAATATCAACACCTGCTATATCTGTACCACAGACCTTAGATGCCTTAATAGCGAGTTCAACCACTTCATCAGTAGGTTCTCTCAAAAAGACAGAACCACCACTCGTAACATTGGTTCGCCAGTCAGTACCACTCGCTTTGCGTCCATAACAGCTTACAAACTTACCATCTACTATATCTACACGGAAGTCAGTATTGTCATATTTGAGGAACTTCTCTACATAGAAAAACCGCAAGTCCATCTGGTTGAGAAACGGCAAGAGTGTATCAAGTGTCGCTTCATTCTCTATCTTTGTGAGACCTACTCCACCCCATCCATCCGTTGGTTTATAGACGAGTTTATCCCACTTTTTGATAATAGCTCTTAGTTGTTCTCCATCATCTCTATGACATAACTTAAAATCAGGTGTAGCTACACCATGGTTACGAAGCAAAAATGATGTCTGGAACTTATCCTCTGTCAGTGAAAAAGATTCATAACTATTTATCATAGGAATAACACGGCTCAATGCCTGATAAAGAAACATTTGATACTGCGTCTGTTCCCCAGCATTATAAGAGAAAAAGAGATCAAGTTTATCAAGTTTTGTCTTATTATGTAGTATATGACCATTTTTGGCTAGAGCATCCCTGAGATTCAATCCTGAAAGAGTCTCAATCTCTCTCTCTTTAAGTTTTTTGATGATTTTGTTCTCTATCTTATCACCACCACTGTTCTGATACAGCCACATACCGATTTTTCTTGACATTAACAAGCCTTTGGAAGATTTCAAGCTGTATTTTACTATATTTTACTAAAATATCTTCAGAGAATTTAGTACGAATTATAAGGATTATAAATGTCAATTAGGGACTTTTCTGAACTAAAGCAGATTATTGAGATTAACTCTTGGACGAAAAACAAAGATGGTGTTGATAAAAACGGTGAGATATTTGCTAATTGGCTCAAAGCTTTAGGCTTTGAAGAGACTATTTATCAACGCTCTGACATAGGCAATCATCTTCACTTCACTTCTAAAAAGAGAGATGGAAAAAAACTTCTTCTACTAGGTCATTTAGATACTGTTTTCCCTCCTGAGAGTTTTGAAAAATTCAAAGAAGATGCAGAGTGGATATATGGGCCTGGTGTTTGTGATATGAAAGGTGGCAACTATGTCGCATTAGAAGCACTACGAAATGTTTATAAAGAGAAGGGAGATATCTATAATATTGATTTTCTTTTGGTAAGCGATGAAGAGACAGGAAGTGATGATAGTAAAGATCTATCAGCCAAACTTGCCAAAGAGTATGATTACTGTATGGTATTTGAGGCAGCAGGTATCAATGATGAAGTAGTAACAGCACGCAAAGGTGTTGGAACATTTTTTATAGAGATAGAGGGCAAAGCTGCTCATGCTGGTAACCATTATAGTGATGGTGCAGATGCCAATCTCGAAGCAAGCTATAAAATCCAATCTCTTATAGCATTGACAAACTTAGAAAAAGAGACAACGGTAAATGTAGGTAAAGTTGCAGGAGGTATAGGAGCCAATACTATATCACCCCATGCTCACCTCACTTTTGAGCTTCGTTATACAACTACTGATGAGAGAGATAGAGTACTGAGTGCCATCGATACTATAGTCAACAGTTCTACAGTAGAGGGTACAAAAGCAAAACTAAGTGGTGGAATCCAAAGAGATGTGATGCAACCAACAACAGCACAAAATGATTTTGTAGATCATATCAATACATTATGCCGTGTCTCACTCCCAACTGAACATCGTGGAGGTGTGAGTGATGCCAACATCATAGCCTCTCAAGGTGTTATCACCCTAGATGGCTGGGGACCATTTGGAGATGGTGAGCATACTATCTATGAAAGAGCTTCAAAAGAGAGTTTTGATAAAAGAATAATATTAGTTACAGAAATATTTGGGTATCTTATCGAAAATCAATTATAATACTTAATCTAAATGATAAACTTTTACATCATTTAGATGTAAAAAAGGTCAAATATTGTTATACAGAACCATAAAAATAGCTCTTTTGTTATTAATGCCACTTTTTGCTCTTGGAGATGGAGTAGATGACGAAACAGATAAATTTTTCTCTTCTCTTCCACACCATAAATCGCCTACAGAAAATATAAATCTTCCCCTAACTCCTCTGAATATTGTTAAAGATGATAGCAATACAACCCAAGAGATAGCAGGAGAGTCAAATGAAACAGAAACAGCTCCTAGTATAGTAGAAGAGAAAAATACTATCGATTCTCTGCTCGTTATCAAATCAGAAAGCAGACTCTATCTACTTTCAAAAGGTAAAATCATCAAAGAGTACCGTGTATCCTTTGGGAAAGAGCCTGTTGGACATAAGTTTAAAGAGGGTGACCAAAAGACACCCGAAGGAATCTACACTTTGGATTATAAAAAGAAAGATAGTACCTTTCATAGAGCTTTACATATATCCTATCCCAATAAAGCAGACAAAGAGAAAGCTCGTCAAGCGGGTGTAAGTCCTGGAGGATTTATCATGCTTCATGGTCAGACAGCTGGAGAGATTGGTTGGTTCTCATCTTGGGCTATACGATTTTTTGATTGGACTGATGGTTGTATAGCTGTCACAAACGAAGAGATAGAAGAGATATGTTCTCTAGTAAAAGTAGGTACACCTATTGAGATACGACCATAAGGAAAATAGATGAGAGATCAATTAATAATAACTATTAGTGATATTCATGGCTCTAAACAGTATACAGTTCACGAAGTAATCAAAAAAATCATACTTTGGATAATTATGGGTATTTTTTTGATTATAGTAGGAACATATATCTATATATCAATGATAAATAACCGAGTCACAGAGCTAAATGATAAAGTTGCCATAACACAAAAAAAGAGTGATGAACTCAAAATACTCAATAGTAAACTAACCGATAAAAATACTCTTTTAAAGAGTGATATAGATGATAGAAGTCAAAAGTTAACACTAATGGATGGAAAACTTAAAGAGATTGAAGAGATGGTTGGGGTAGGACCTGATATCGAATCTGACTTTTTTGAACGCGTAGATGATGCTAAGTTGGTACAAGAGAAAAAGATAGAAAAAGCAAAAATTTCTGCTCTTCAAGTTGCATTTTTGGAAAATGGTATTCCTAGTGGAAAGTTTTTGAACTATAGGCGAGTCTCTAGTAAGTTCGGATATAGAACCCACCCTGTAACAAAACGAAAAGATTTCCATGCTGGTATAGACCTATCTGCCAAACACGGTACACCTATTCATGCTCCTGCAGATGGTGTTGTAGAGTATGCAAAACCAAAAGGTGCTTATGGAAACTTTCTACTCATTGCACATGGATATGGGTTTAAGACAGCATATGGACATCTGAGTAAATATGCAGTCAAACATGGTGAGTATGTATCAAAAGGTGATGTCATAGCATATATAGGTAGTACAGGTAGGAGTACAGGTCCTCACCTACACTATGAGCTACGATACCTCAACAAATGGCTCAATCCATACACATTTATGAAATGGAATGCAGAGGATGCGGACAACATTAGAATCAAAGAAACAAAAGTAAATTGGCAAGGAATTTTTAAACAAATTCAAAAATCAATAGATCTTGTGAAATAATTTAATCTATTTAAGCTAGAATACTAATAAGAAAATCAAATAAGGGGTAATATCATGGCATTTTTTGGCGGTGGTTCAAACAAAGAAGAGAGTACGGTAGCTGCATCAACAGGCAATCAAAAGAAGAGTACGAATAATATTAACACAGCAACAATTATTACAACAGGTACTGAAGTAAGTGGTACTATCAAAGGTAATGATAGTGTACATATTGATGGTGTTGTCAAAGGTGATGTTATTGTTAATAACATGGTCGTTATTGGTAAAAGTGGTATTGTTGATGGAAGTATCAGAGCTCAGAGAGTTATGATAAGTGGTCAACTTGACGGTTCAATAGTCTGTGATGATTTAGAGGTACTACAAACTGGTAAAGTTCGTGATGAGATCAATGCAGCTGTAATCATACTAGATGGTGAAGTTGAAGGTGA
>Ga0193956_1001186_pt1 | contig 10648 bp, 6 predicted proteins | sample BB_7_MG_FD_140358 | JGI IMG/M metagenome (GOLD analysis project Ga0193956, IMG submission 140358) | Microbial mat bacterial communities from the Broadkill River, Lewes, Delaware, United States - BB_7_MG | ecosystem: Environmental > Aquatic > Freshwater > River > Microbial mats | place: USA...
TGGTTAGTCAAGAGTAGAGTTAAAGTCATAGAAAAAGTGATAACGACTATTTGTTCCAATTAGTCGAATATCTGAAAAGGTACTATTCTCTTTTTTCTCCTGTTTTAAAATTACTTGATGAGTTGGCAAAGATGAGTTTATAGGGTAAGAGAATAATATTTAGATTTAAAAGAAGGTATTAAAAAATCCTGTCTTGACAAACAAGGACATTTTACTCTCCCCGATAAGAGGGGAGAGAGTAGAGGTTAAATTAATAAACCTCTTTACCACTAACAGAGTCACCATCACCACCTTTTAGAAGGTATAGTGTTCCGTTCTCGATATTTTCGTGACCTTTAGAGAACTCACCTTTGTAAAGTTTTCCGTTATATGACACATAGAATTTTGCTCCAAGATGTGAATGATTAAATCTAATTCGACCAACAATCTCATCTTCAAGACCGATAAACATAATCTCCGGAACTTCCGTTCTTTCAAGAACAACATTCTCTATTGGAGAGTAATATAGATGCCCTTCAGCATTATAAGTCTCAAAAGATACTCCACCATCTGTAAAGTCATCATCTTCTATTTCTGCACAAGTCTCATCATACTTAGTAGGAGTCTTTGACTCGATTCCAACTTCAGCAGTAAGCTTATGACTTAAACAGTGTAGAGGAACAACATCTATTTTTGCAATATCTGAAATATAAGATAGTCCAAGTTCATTCTCATCAAGTCCAATAACTGATAAAGTTGTTTCAGCATTAGCTAAAGTTACATCTTTAAAGTTGTTAAACACATCTGTAATAGTAGCCTCTGTAATAGCCTCTTCACTACTATCAACTGACAGAGCAAAAGCTTCTCTATTATCTGAACTACTGATAAAGCTGTTATAGATGATAAACTTCTTAATAGAAGAGCTATTCTCATCACCCACTAAAACTTTTTCAATATTCAGTATTGCATCTAAATCGTCATAGTTTACGATCTCAAGGCTCGGTTTTTCAGGTTTAACTCTATCTAACGGTACAGATTTTAATTCAAAATTTCCTCTACCATCACCAAAATAGATATCTATACTCTGAATATTTGATAATTCTCCAACACAGTAACCTTGAATATCTACTGAGAACTCATCACCAGTAGTACCTTTATTTAAGTTGAATCGTTTTCCAGCTATCTCAATGTAACCTTCAACTCTCTCTTTTGTTGTTAAATCATCATACTCAACTTGAATAGTAATAGAAGCGATAAAAACATTATAAGTTATAGAGTTATTGTTATCGTAATAATGCTCAAAAGCTAAGTTAATTGATGGTTCGCCAACAATTGCAAAAGGTGTTGTATCGGCAGGAGTCTCACTCTCTTTAAGATAGAACCAGTAACCTTTACTCTTATCAAACGACATTAAGTCCATCTGTTCATCAGGATTATTAAACCACTTATCATCAGGAACATTGAAGTTTACATAATCCCAATCGATACTTCCATTTTCTGTATTTGTGTGAGCAGTTAAGATTTTAGCAATATCGTAACCAGCTCTATTGATTGCTGACAATGAGTTTGCAACAGGTTTTAAATCTGTTCTAATCTCTGTTGTTGTTGGAGAGTTAATCGATGTAGGAATTGATAAGTTACCATCAGAAGCGACTTCACTATTTACAAGACTATATAGAGGATATACACCTTTGATATTTCCAAAGAATCCACTTTTAGGCTTAAGTAACATTGAGGAGTTGATAGGCTGATCATAAGCTCTAAGAGGTTTGTTGATATTTTTATCAAGAGCTAAGAATAGATCTGCCTTTTTATCAGTTAAATCGCTATTAACAACATAAGCTTTAACACCACTATTAGCAGTTTTTGAGTTGATGAGGTCTTTAATTAAGTTAGCAATATCCTCTTCTCCTGCAACATCACTATTACTGATAAGAATCTCTGTATCTTGAATATGGATAGTGTAGTTAGAATCATTTGAGTTATTACCATCAGCTGTCCAGTTGTCTACAAGATACTCTAAATCAAGTTCATAAGCTCTCTGAGTAACTAACTCTTTAGCTGTAAACTCATTTTTAGAGATAACAGCAACAGTATCATTCTCATCAAAATTACCATCAAAGTTTGTATCAATAGTGATATTTAGATCTCCTAAATCAACAGCTGTACTACCTAACTCTCTAAAGCCTACTACATTCCCATTAATATAGACCTCTTCATAGTTTGTAACATTGAAATCACTAACTATATTCTGTTTAAATAGTAGACCAATACCCTCAATTTTTGACTTGATAGCAGTTGCATTAAGATCACTTGTAAGTAATTCTCCAAAAAGAGTCTCTACTGCACCAATACCTGTACCTGCACTATCAGTTTCAGTAAGAGTAAATGAGTTGTTCGAGATAATTAATACACCATCACTACTTATATTAAATGCTCTAACATCTAACTCTTTTAACTCTCTATTCAATGCTCTTGCAAGTTCTAAGCTATTAGTAACAGTAGTATCAGAGATATTTAACTCTTTAACTTTTCCAGAACTCATAACTTCAATAGTAGTGTTTGCACCATCAATTGCTGATACAGAAGTATCAATTTTTACAGCTGTTATGCTATTTCTAATAGTTGAGTCTGGAGTTGTAATTAAGTTCCAACCATCTTTTAAGATAGTTTTGTAATACTCTGAATATGTATCAACATTTGTAGCATCTAATTTAAAATAACCATCATTTAATTTAAGTTCTCCTGATACATCACTACCAGTTGTAGGATTTCCATCAAGCTTCATCCAGTAGCCGTAACCACCTTGTAGATCTAAGAAGTCATTCTGTTCATCACTATTCTTATTACTATAGTAGTGCCACTCACCATCATACTTATAGATTCTTAACTCAGATGTGATAGGAAACTCACCATTTAAATTCTCAATCACCTCTTTTACAGATTTTGTCTCCTCTAAAGCTTCAAGAGTTAAACCACTCTCAGCAAGATTTACAAACTCTGCTACTATCGGTTCATTAATAGATGTGTCGTGAGTAAAGACAGCACTATATCGTTCACTATTTGATCCGTCAGCTTTCTCATATTGAAGATAAAAAGTCGCTCCATTAAGAGGCTCTTTAAACTTAATTTTTAGTTGAGATGTAATTCCTGAACTATCTTCAAGTTTAACAAACATTGTATCTTTTGGATCACCAACAAAATATTTTAATGGTGAGTATGTCTGTTCATCAATCCATAAAGTTATAGATGGAATATTGGAACCATTCATATTTTCAATAGTTACAATATCTTTCATCTCAGTCTCATCACCAAGATGATCTCTATCTATAACTTTAATACCATCTTTAGTGCTGTTTTCAACTACACTTGAAATTACAGTATTACCAGTTGTTGGTGGAGCTGGAATAGTAGGTGGTGTTGATAGTGTACCGACTCCAACTATATGCCAGAAACCTTTTGTTGTAGACTTATTATCGTCATAAAGCTCTATCTTATAATTTTCTGCATTGGCAAATGCAAAAAATGTCAGTAAAAGAGCTAAAAACTTACCTTTAGACATAGTCTTTCCTTTTGATTTTTTCATAAAGATATATATAGTGATTATATCTTAAGTAGTAAATAACTTAAATATAAACAGAAAATAGAAATAAACAATATTAGTTTATTTATTTAAGATATCTTAATTTAAATCTATATAGTTGAGTATATAGTCGGTATAATAGCCACCAGTTAAAGGAGTTTTATTGAAAAAAGAGCTGTTTATAAATCTACTATATGGAGTAGATGAGAAGAACATAGTAAAAAAAGATAGAGATGAGATAGAGTACCTACTTAAGAATAGATTTATAAGACTTCATAAAGGCAAGTATAAAATAGATAGAAGACTCCATCTTGGAACTCTTGATACAAATAGAAAAGGTGTAGGCTTTTTAGCTCCTATTGGAGGTGGAGGTCGAGATATTGTAATTGAGAGTAGCCGAATAAATGGGGCTTTAAAAGGTGATCTTGTAATAATAAAAAGAGTTCACTCTAAAAGTAATCGAGCCTCTGGAGAAGTGATATATATTGCCCATAGAGATGATAGTGATTCACTTCTATATCTTAAAAAAGGTAGATTCGGAAAAATAGAGGGGTTTGATCTAAAAACAGATTTACCAAAAAGGATAGAAGCTTCTCAAAAATCGTTGATGCAATTACCTCCATTAACAGTTTTAAGAATAAATAGTCTCTCTGCAAGAGTTGAAGAGGTTGTTGGTGTATTAACTGATCCAGCTATTGATGAGAAAATATCACTTGCACTCTATTCTCGACCAGATGAGTTTTCAAAAAGAAGTGAGACAGAAAGTCACAGTTTCGGAAATAGTGTAGATATTCAGATGTATCAACATAGAGAGGATTTAACCCCTTATCCTTTCTGTACAATAGATCCTGATAGTGCAAAAGATTTTGATGATGCCCTCTACTATGATAGTAAGAATAGAACTCTCTATGTTGCAATTGCTGATGTTAGTGAGTATGTTTCAACTTTCTCAAGCATCGATAGTGAAGCTAAAGAGAGAGGTTTCTCAATCTACTTTCCCCACCGTTCAATTCCGATGTTACCAAGAACACTTTCAGAGAATATCTGTTCACTTAAACCAAATGAAGATCGGTTAGCTTTCACTTTTAAAATAGAATTGACTAAGAGTTTTGAAGTTAAAAAATATGACCTCATCGAATCAGTTATACACTCACATAGACGATTTAGTTATAGTGAAGTTGATGAAGCCTTTAAAAGCAGAATTGATCTTGGTGAACATAACTGGTTATATGAGTTTCAAGAGATTACAGCAGATTGGAGAAAAAAGAGGCTTGAAAATGGTTTCGACTTTCAATCCGAAGATGTGAGAATTGAGTTAAATGATAATGGTGAACTTATTGATACAGTTATCGAAACAGAGACTCTTTCACACTCACTTATTGAGGAGGCTATGCTTTTAGCAAATCGTTTATCAAGTGAGATGATTAGTTTCGGAATTTTTAGAAATCACGACTTGCCATCAGATAGAGCAATAGAGGATCTTAGAGAGAATCTTATGGAGGTCGGTATCTTTGAAGAGAGCAGAGATCCTATTGATTACTTACAAAAAGTTCAGAAAAAGGGTCGAGAGATGGGTATCGGTAGCTCTGTTGATAGAATGATCATCAGATCTCTGAAACAGGCAAGGTATGAACCTAAAAATAGTGGACACTTTGGTCTTGGCTTTGATCGATATAGTCACTTTACTTCTCCTATTAGACGATACTCTGATCTTCTGCTTCATAGACTCTTAAAAGCTACTATTCGAGATGATGATAAGATGACCCGTTTTCTACTTCAGAATATAGAAGCTGATACAATGCAGATTAGTGAACTTGAGAGAGAAGCTAATAAAGTTATGTGGGATTTTGATGATCGAAAGTTTGCAAGGTGGGCTTATGAGAACATTGGAGAGAAGATAACTGTCACAGTTGTAGAGTACGGAAAAGGTGATATGGTATCAAAAGTCTCCAAAGGTCCAATTAAAGGGGCAAGAATCTTTATTAAGAGTGATGAGGTCAAGCCACTTTTTGAGAATATTGAGATTAAAATATCAGAAGTTAATTTAGCTTCTGCAAAGATTTATGGAAGATTAAATTAACTCTATATAACAAAATATAGAATCTCTTTTCGTTATGCTATTATTATATGAATTTGTGTCGATGTGGAGTTGATAAGTATGGCTAAAAGAGTAAAGTTTAATCTTATTATAGATGATGTTGCTATTAGAAATTTAGATGGAGTTAGAGAGAATTTCAATATTGATGATATTCTTGATTACTATAAGAGTGGTGTTCTTCAAAAATGGTTAAAAGTTAGAAGTTTTAATGAAGAGCTTGAGAGAGTAGAGGCTATTAAATCTGAAAACTCTTTTGATATAGTTAAAGAGCTTGTTGATATTTTTGGAGTTGATGGAGATAGCAATGATCTTAAAAGTGCTATCTACCATATAGATTATATTAGAGCTAAAAGAGAGAGTTTAGAGAAGTTTAGTCAAGATGCTAAAGATAGATCACTGTTAATAGAGAACTATCATAATGGCTATGAAAACGAGAAATTAAAAATTATTGAGAATAGTCGAAACTGTCCACTTCTTAAAGAGGCTATTATCAATATTGAGCAGAACTATTCAGAACTATTTAGACTCGATTATAGAGCCTTCTTTGTAAATTTTTTCACCTCATCACCACTAACTATACTCTCTATACTTATAAATCGAGGATTAAGAGATCTAATTTTAAAAGATAGTGATGTTCATAGTGAGATTAAAGAGATAATCGATATTAGAGACCAAGAGGTTAAAAAGATTTATCAGCAATCTAAGTCGATTAAAGGTCTTGAACCATACTATGAGTCTATTACAAAAACTTACAGAGGTGACACTGAACAGAACTGGAGAACTATTGAGAATGGAGAGGTTCTAATTCTTCAATCAAATAGTGGTACAAAGGTTCGAGAAGTTGATAGCAGTGGAGAGGATAGTGAACTTACTCACATATACTCAAAAGGGCAGATTTTAAGAGGTTTAGAGTTTTATAGTTATAAAGATAGTCACTTTATAAAATATATTAAACTCTCTGATATAGATGGATATATCGGTGAGATTAGATGTTTTAGAGGTGTTACGAATGGCTACTGGAAAGATATTGAGAGTAGTGAAAAAGAGTATCTAATTCTTCAGATGAGTAGTGGTAGCTATATTAGAAATTTAGGTTTTCACGGTGAAGAGTTATCTTCTGCTGATATTAATGGAAAGTTTCCTATCTTAAAAGGTATCGATTATAAATCAAATTCTGTTAATCATACACTCTATTATATTGAGATTTAGTTATGAATAGCAGTTTTAAAGAGAAAGTTTTATCTTTTATTGAGTCCTTACAGCCGATTATACATTTAGATAGTTATGATATTAAGAGTAGTGACGACTTAATCAAAGATGTTTCAGCAGGATTCACTATTAACGAGTTTCATATCGGTAGTGGCTTAATAGATTTTGAGACAAAGAAGAGAGTTAAAAGTTGGAATATTAAGCAGTTTCTTGAACACTTTGATAGCAAAGAGAGTGGTAATCACATTCTTCTATTTAAAGATATTGATGACTCTCTACTTGATCCTGTAATTCAGTACTACTTAAAAAGTATAGCTTTTAAGAACCTCTATCGTGATGACTACTATGTAACAACTTTTATTATCTCTCATAAACTTATCGTTCCACATAAACTTAGAGAGCTTACGGAGACTCTATCAATCCCATTACCTAATCTTGATGAGGTTTACTCCATTCTAAAAGATTTTCGAGAGAGTTTAGAATTAACTATACACCCTAAACGGTGTAAAGAGTTGGCATCTTCTCTACTTGGACTAAATCGAGTAGAGATAGTTAGAGTTTTAAATATGAGTTATCAGAGAGATGGTACTCTTATGGGAGATATAGATGAGTTTAGCCATAAGAAGAGTATAGAGATTGTTAAACAGAGTAAAAACTTAAATCTTATAGAGAGTAATATAACAGTAGATGATATCGGTGGAGTAGCAGAGATAAAGAGCTACTTTCTTCGGGTCTCTAAGATTTTTAAAGAGTATCATAGAGCAAAAGAGTTTGGTGTCGAGACTCCTAAAGCTGTTCTACTATCTGGAGTTCAAGGGACAGGAAAAAGTCTACTTGTAAAAGCTCTATCAAATATGCTTGAACTTCCTCTAATAGAGATGAGTTTTAATCGTCTCCGTATAGGTGGAGCTCTTCATAATGAGAAGATGTTAAGAGATACTCTTGAGACTGCTAAACTTCTCAAACCGTCTCTACTTTGGGTTACTGATATTGATGAGGTCGATCCTCTGTTCTATAAACTTTTAAAGTGGGTCAATAGAGAAAATAGTGAAATATTTACAATTATTACTGTTAATGAGAGTATTAGTTGTCATCTAAATAGCTGGGATTTTGATAAGAGTTTCAATATTGAGTTACCAAAAGAGTTTGAGAGAGAGGAGATTTTTCAGATACATCTACGAAAAAGAGGACAGAAACAGAAGTTTTTAGATATGTACAGACTGATAAGTAATAGTGATGGACTCAATGGAGCTGAAATCTCTCACAGTGTAAAACTTGCTGTTGAGAATGCTTTTATTGAGAATAGAGAGTTAAGAACTGAAGATATTCTGTTTCAGATAGATGAGATAAAGAGTAATAGAGATGTTTAAAAAGCTATCTCTATTACTGCTAATAACTATCTCCTCCCTATGGAGTGATATAGAGGTATATTTTCAAGAAGATGAGATAGAGTATGTTCCTAAACATCTTATCTCAGTTGAATTCCTAATGGGAACTATAAGCCGTTCAGAAGCCAATATTGATGAGAAAGTTACGATTCACGATCGATCTATCCGTTCAACAGGTATCAAAATAGGTGCTGAGGATATGGGGCTAAGACTCTTTTTCTCCTATCGACCACTCACAATTGATGGGATTTTCACATATAGTTACGGATTGGAACTTGATTCTATGATAGTTACAGACTCTATCTGGAAACTCTTTTACGGAGTTCATATCGGAGCTTTAAACTATAAGTTTGATAGTGGTGATAGCTATAAAGAGGAGAACTCCCCATATTACGGCTTTGAACTTGGAATTATTGCAGAGGTTTTTGAGAATTATGATTTAGAGGTAGGAGCGAGATACTCTTTAACTCATCCAGAAAATAGTTCAATATCGACAGCCTATATTGTTGATGAGATTTTAAACTACTATTTAGCAATTAACTTTAAATATTGAGAGTTAAATAGTTGTCTCTTCAATTTTAAATTTTTTAGCCTTAATAATCTCTCTCTCTGTTCGGGGAATCTCCATATTTACAAAACGGATCTCTGTAAAGTTTTTGGTCTCAATAGCCTCGACTCTCTTTTCAAGAAGAATATAGAGTTTATAAGTTAAAAGTTCTAATTTAAAATTTGATGGCTTAAGTGTGGGAATATCTTCACGAAGAGATAGTTTTAATAGTTCGGGTGAATCTATCTTCTCTTGTAAAATATCTCTATATATATGTCCAAAATTCTTAAAATATCTCTCCTCTATCTCACTCTTAAGCACAGTTAAGCACTCTCTATACTCAATTGCAGATTTTAATAATGACAATCGAGTCTTTTCAGCAATTATATTATCAACAGGATTTTCCTTATATCTATGTTTGTGTTCAGCAATATATTTTAAAGGATTTCCTTGTGAGATAGAAGTCATTTTCTTATCTGGAGAAACTATAAATCTATTTTCTACACTACTACCAAGCACTTCAACAGCACTATAGAGTCGATACTCATCTTGTAGAAGTGATGATAGAGTTGATAGAAAAGTTCCTATCTCTTTTCCTGCTCTCTCTTTCTGCATAGGGTTCTCTAAATTAAACTTATTTGCTATCTGATGAATAACAAATTTAACCCCATTAACACCTTTAGAGAGAATCTCTTTCACCTCATCGATATTACTGCTATTACGACTCTTTAATAAATCGGCAGGATCTTTGCCATCAGGAAAGAGTACAACAGATATATCGATACTGTTAGGTAATAAAATCTCTGAAGCTTTTCGACCTGCATCGATACCTGCCTTATCGCCATCAAAAGCTAAAACTACATCTAAACCATCTCTCTTAAGTAGTGGTAGATGCTCTTCAGTTAATGCCGTTCCAAGAGTTGCAACAACATTTTTAATTCCAGCTTGGTGTAGAGCGATGAGGTCAAGATAACCCTCTACAACAATGATCTTTTTCTCTCTAAAAATCTGCTCTTTAGCGAAGTTATAGCCGTAAAGAACTTTTGACTTATTAAAGTATCGAGTAGCAGGAGAGTTTATATATTTTGCAGGGTGGTTTGATAGTGTTCTCCCACCAAAAGCGATAATCTTTCCATTTTGAGAGAAAATAGGAAATATAACTCTATTTGAAAATCTTGCATAGTAACTATTTCGTTCACTATCTTTAGCAACTAAACCGAGTTCTTCAGCAACTTTTAGAGAGATATTCTCTTGTTGAAAAAAGTTCAGTGATTCATAAGATGATGGGGCATAACCGATCTGAAATTTTGAGATAGTCTCTTTATCAAAACCACGACCATAAAGATACTGAAGTGCATCACCATTTTTCTGAAGATTGCTCTCAAACCACTCTGAAACTCTCTGCATAAAAGGGAGTAGATTCTCTTCATCTACTCTCTTTTTTTCACCTGTACTATTCTCATACTCAAGCTCAACAGAGAAGCGATCAGCAAGCTCCTCAACAGACTCACGAAAAGATAGCCCCTCATACTCCATAACAAAGGAGATTGAGTTACCACTCTTTCCACAGCCAAAACAGTGAAAAAACTGCTTATTCTGATTTACAACAAAGCTTGGTGTCTTCTCATCGTGAAAAGGACACCTCGCTTTAAAGCTACCTCCATTTTTTCGGAGTTCAATGTAGCTTCCAACAACATCGACAATATCGATATTCTCTTTTAAATTCTCAATAGACTCTTTTTTTATCAAAGACTCTATCTACTCCTCTTCACTTGAAGAAATATCTTCTTCTGACTCTGATGGAGTTGAGACATTTGGAGATGGAATAGTATTCTTATTTCCAA